>Ga0315914_1000036_pt1 | contig 100391 bp, 78 predicted proteins | sample MpolenodulesMG_FD_203920 | JGI IMG/M metagenome (GOLD analysis project Ga0315914, IMG submission 203920) | Medicago polymorpha root nodule microbial communities from Los Angeles, California, United States - elongated nodules | ecosystem: Host-associated > Plants > Roots > Nodule | place: USA...
ATCTCTTGACCTAATCACAAAGGATCTAGCTACTCATGGCTAAAGCACAAATAACTAATATGAAAGAAGGATTCATTACATGAAATTGGTAACCAAATATGAGTTTTGATGGTCTCCCACCTTCTCTACAGATCTCCAGCTCCAAAAGTCAGTTTCTTTTTCCAAAATTCCCCACCTTTTCCTTCAGAAAACAACTTCCCTTTTGTAGGAAAATTTCCAGAAACGCTAAAATCGTACTCCGATGCTGAAAATCGGAGCACGATGGCTTCAGTAAACTCAAAACTCAACTGGAGCGTCTGCCAAATCGGAGCACGACTTCTCCTTTGTTTCAGCATAAAAAATCAGTCTTTTTGCAGCTTCTAACTCATGCATAATCACTTGAACTCAACCAAAATTACATAAAAACTATAACAAAAGTGCTATATGACCTAGTGTCATCGGTCATGAAGAGCTTAAATACCAAAAAAAAAGAGGAAGAGAATATGTCCTTTTCCTGCGCTCTTTAGTGGATAAGCATCTAATAGCTTCTAATTCCTCTAACATAGTCGTTTCTACAAGTTTCTATTCCTTCTGCAATGATGTGTCTTCTGAATAATAAACTTTAACTAATTGCAGCTTCAAGTCTTCGAACTCTGATGACCTTCAGCTTTTGATGATCTTCAGACTCTCTGATGACGTCAGCTTCTGGCAGTTAGCTTCTGATGGTCTTCAGACTCTGTCTTGCAACATAAGCTTCCTTTGTAGTTTCCACTGCTCTCTTTTTGTTCTTTCAGTACCAATACTTGGAATTAAGACTTATAAACTTTAATCTATGGTTCTGCACACTTGAACAAATATTAGCATATCCAATTGACTTTTTAATACCTTGTTATCATCAAAACTTAACGGTGATAATGTTAAACAAATTTTGTTCCAACAATCTCCCCCTTTTTGTTGATGACAAACACTATTATTAAAGGTCCATTGTTATTAATCTAATTAACAAGTTGCTTTAGGGTCTGAGGTTTGTAAGATCCCCCTGAGTCTGATAGTTCTTAAGGTGAGGTTTGGTAACTCCCCCTGAGTTATATCCATGTTAATTAAATTCATTTTAATCTTAAAAACGTCATACAGAAATAACTTCACATGGAATCATAGAGTAAGAGATGAGAAACAGGTTCTCCTAAATTAATTTTAATTTTAATTTAGTTGGCTCACAGCCTAAATGTACTATATCTACTCCCCATTTTGTCATCAACAAAAAGTATAAAAAAGAACCAAAACATGAAGTAAGAAAAACATGAATTATTTCTAAGCAAAAGATTAGAGCATGGTTGAATAACAATTAATAAACATAGAGTATCAGAGTATTGCAACCAAAAAAAAATGATCAGAGCATAACTAAAGAGTATTAGAAGCGTAGACAAAAATAACATAAACAAGAGAAATTAAGGTGTGAAATCTAAGGTTTCTGCTGTTGTTGTTGTTTCATCATGGCCATCATGTCTGCCACCATAGCCTTGAGATCTTATGATTTCTTCTTCACAGTTTCTTCAAAAGTTTCCGATCTTCTAGCTTGAGCTTCTTCACGTACTTTCTTCTCTTCTTTCATTTCAGCCATTTGTTTTTTCAGAGCTTCAATAATCATCTTCTGTTCAAACAGCTCTTGCTGAAGTTTCTCAACCTTTTTGTCTTCCTCAGGATCTTGCTTCTTCAGCTTTTCAAGAATTGGTACTTGAGGTTGGACAAACATCTGAGTTAACCAAGAGGTATTAAGATATTCTTTGATAGCCTGAGAGACTATTGTAGAGATATCTAGGTAAAATGGAGAGTCTGAGAGATAGATCTTGTTTCTGGTGACATCCATTGATGTCATACTTATGATAACTTCCTTAAACTAGTTGTTAAGAGACTAATTTCGAGCTTCTATTGATAATCTTTGCAAATCATTGAAGACTCTGTCTACAACTTCCCTTAAAGAAATCCATTTTCCTTCATAGTTTTCAGAGTGGATTGGATCATTCCTTGTTTTGACAAGTTGCATCAGATCCTTGAAAATGTTCTTACAAACCTCTCTTAGAAAGATAGATTGAAGTAAAATGGTGGGAGGTGGTGGAACATTGATTGGTTGAGGTGAAGTTGGATTGGGTGAGTCTTGGATATTTTGTGAAGTGGAAGATGAGGGTGTGTCTAGTTCAGGTTCTAATATAGAAACAGATGTTGAGAAAGAACCTAAAATTGTGTCAATATAAATAACATGTTCATCTTCCTCATCAGAATTTGATATATCCATGTTAGATATATCCAGAATTGGTTTGATAGTAGGTTCAAGAACAGGTTCAAGCACAGAGGGTTTGTTGAGCAAGGATCAAATGTATTTTGTAAGGAATTCTTAGGTATTGCAGCATTGATAGGTTGAACAACATATGTTTGGTCTTCTGATTTTGAAATACTAACATCAGAGGCTGAGGATGATGTGGTTTCCAAAAGGGATTCTAGAGGGGAGTCTGACTTGAAATCTGGATGAATAATCATCGTTGTACAAGTTTCAGAGGCCATCTGATGAGTTTCTGGTTGATGTTGGATTCCTGAAACAACAAAATCAGGTGCTGTCTCAGAGGCTATTTCTAAGTTAGGTTGGTAATCAGGTAATTCACCATCTAAAGGTTCAGAAAGTTTATCAATGATAGGTGAACCACTAGTTGAAGATTGAGAGGGAAAGGCTGAAAGAATAAGCTTGAGTCTGTACTATCCTTGAGAAAACATTCTCTTTCTGCTTAGACAGACTCTCTATCCTAGCATCTACATCTAAATAAGTAGGATAAACTACAGTGTCTCCCTCAGGATGTACAACTTGGATAGGTTTAACAAAGAAAGAGTCAGACTTTTTATCTTTGAAGTTATCAGACTTAGGCTTGGGTTGGGTGGATGGTGATAGGGAAAAAGCTTTTTCTAGATTTGTAGACTCTGCTTAAGGGTATATTATCTAGATTGGCAATATTGTGTGTAGGTGAAGTTGGGTCAAGGTTGATTGGGTCTGAGAGAGAGTTATGAGAAACATTACCTCTTGAGACTACAACATCTGAAGCAACAACTTCTGAGCATCCTTGCTCCCTCTTCACTTGCATTATAGTCTTTAGCATCTCACTAACTTCTACAGCAGCTGAGCTTTGAATAGCTTTAGTGAACTCCAGAACCTTCTGTGCATCTTCAACAACATTCTTGTTCACAATGTTAGCAACAGAAGTTCCCAACTCTCTGGCTATACTATTAGCCGTTTCAATAACCAAAACATGGCGTTCCCTGCCACCCTTACGCCTGGGAACTCGAAATATACCCTTCGCCTTCTGCCGACGCTCTCGACGATATCTCCCAACGGAAGCGTACATAGCCTCATTATCACCCCTTCTGCAATCAACAAAATTCATACCTGTAACATGCATATTATGGTAATATGCATAAAAGGCACAACACAGGGAAAAAATTACACAGGTGCAATTTGAATTTCATATTCCGAACTGCAACAATGTAGTTCGGAATATGAAATCCGAACAGTTTCAGTGCATAGGAAAAAAAAATTGACCAAACTAACTTGCATGCATAAGTAATTAGTAATATCCTTCAATTTGATGTTTGTTAAAACTTCAAATGCGGTGATTTTGAGCAAACAAATTTGAAGTTTAGACATATTTGTGTGGTTCGGATTTTGGGATAAGGGAGAGAGAAAAAGTGAAAAGTTGAAACTGTAAAACTGTAAAATGGGAGGGGTGATTTTCCTTATATATATATATATATATATATATATATATATATATATATATCGAAGCAGTTCGGATTACGTAATCCGAATTACATTTTGTATTTTTCCGGATTACGTAATCCGAAGAGCATATTAGTAAATTACACAGGGCGCGTGAGTATGACAAAGGATGGGAAAAGTAATAGTCTTTATTAATTTGCCATGACACATTTTTTTAGGGCCGGCCTTGTCTCCACTTTCTTAAAACCACAAGAAATTGTTATGTTGTGGAAAGTGAAATTGTTATGTTGTGTAACAAGGTGGGAAAGTTTTAGATCGAAGGAGAGGAGTCATTTAATGTGATTAACTTATGCCATTTACAGCTTGGTGTAGTTGCAAATTCAATGTGTTGAACTAGTAACATGTGGTTTCTTCGATCCTCGAAGTTTCAATTTTTTACATCTCCTTATGTGGATAACAAGGAAACTAAACCACTGTGCAGACAACGTTTTTGTAACAATTTCCCCATACATAATTTTATTATATGTTTGTATAAAATCATGTTAATCTACCTCACCTGTGGGTAATTACATGGTTTTTTAGTACCCATATGTGAATGGATTTACAAGACTAAGAATGTATTTTTGAAATGATCGCTTGTTTGAAATTGGGTCAATAAAATGTATATTCTCTACTGATTGTCTTGATTTATGCATTAAGAATTCTCCTCATAGTTTGTACAAAAGGAACACTTGTATCGTTGTATGGTTGGGGAAGCCAAAGACCAATGTAATATCAACATGAACAATGTGACAAGACTACTATTTCATATTGCATGGAATTTTAACAAACTTTCAATTTTATGATTAGCAGTTGAAGTTTTTTTTGTTGTTCCTAATATCTATCAATTGAACTTGGTGTTTACAACATTCACTCACATTTCCTTCAAATAGAAAAATAAATTCACAGACATTATATGTTGGGAAAGTCTCCGGTCCGATCATGCTTTTGGTCGGACCATCTGATTCAAATATGTTACTTGCGCTAAACACCGGTGGTAGAATTTTTACAAACTTCAACATGATAAATAAAAATTCCAGATGCAATCACGTAAACAAAGAACAAATACATTTTGTAACTGAATACCAATCATAACTTAAAATAAAATCTTTCTATATGACATTCCAAAAGGAATGGAGTGAAATTTAGAACATATTTTATTTCAAATTAATAACTTGTGGAGCTCAGTTGTTTCAATTTTTGCCTTGAAGTTGGAGAGTAAATGCCTTCAAGGACAAGAGAATTGCCAACAACCTATTCTTGGCATCTTCATCAATCAAATCACCATCACTATTAAATTTTGCTGGAGGCTGAAAAGCATTTAAGAAAAACTCAGGTTTATTGATGAAATGAAGATCGAGGAAAACTCCGATTTGTCGAAGATGATATTGTGATTTTGCACCACCATGTCCTCCTCCAGCACTCACTATGGCCGCAGGTTTACCAGCCCAAACATTTGGTGATCTTGATGCCCAGTCAAGTGCATTCTTTAGTGGAGCTGAAGCAATGGCAGAAAACAATAGGTTAGAAAAAGACAGGCTTATATATTTGGAAATTGCTTAAAAACTACTCAAGCAGCGTCGTTTAGCTTTTCCAGCGGCAGTTAACACTGTCATTGAACACTTTTAAGATTGTTTATGTCACTTGTTGAACCAACTTAAAAAGTGATTGAACCAATCTAAAAAGTTTGCAACGGTAATTCGACTGCCGCTGAAAAAGTCAAACGTCAATTAACTGCCTATAGAGTAATTTTTGAACAATTACATACTCCATTCGGTCACTATTATAAGCAAAAGTTGACTTTTTAGATTCATTCAATAAATAATGTATGTGGTCTGCTTATAATAGTGACCGGAGGGAGTAAGTGAAATGAGCAATTTCCTATATATGTTTTACCAATGACCAACAAGAATTAAAATTATCTAAAATGAGTAAATGATTCTAGAAAGTTAAGAAAAATTATTTAAAAAAATCATGATTTGAAATACTAATTATCAATTTGTTTGTAAACATTTGAGATATTTTACTTGTTTGTTTAAAGTGAGATCCCAATTTTGTGCTCTTAGAAAACGTACATGGTTAACAATGCTGTCAAAGTTTTGACAATATATCTCTTTGTAACAACAAAAGTAGAAGAGATTTAACAAGTCAAATATTTTTTGTTCTAAATTTTAGACTAGTACTTTGTTTTTTCAGATTCATTTTCCTTATATATTAAAAAATGGAGTACTATTTGTCTTTCTCAAAACTAAATCATACACTTATTAATTATTTTTTTTGTTCTTATAAAAGCCAAAAAAGCATACACATCACAATACCATTTTATAAAAATAAAAGGAATAAAAAAAAGAAAAAGAACATAATGACACATCAAACAGCACTTTGATATTGTCAAAGGTTAAAAAGGAAAAGGACAAAACCCTACATGAACATGATGTTTACCTACCTGAAACAGAATAATTATTTTCAGGAGAAGCAAAGAGAAAGCTATCAGCTTCAAGAATCTTTTTCCGAAAGGATTCAACTTCAATTGGATAAGTCCCTTCTTTCTCAAGATCAGTGTTCAACATTGGTAGATTTGAAATATTAACATATTCAATATGAACACCCTCAACATTTTTGCTCAACTCAATAGCTACCCTCATCAATAATCAATAATAAAAAATAATTAATGCTTCCTCAAAAAAAAGAAAAAGAAATTGTAGTAAGAAGTAGGAACCAACCAGAACGGATGAGACCAGTGTTGTAAGAAGCTTTTCGGAGAGAACCAGAAAGTGCAGCAACCTTAATTATCCCAGCCATGTTGTTTGTGAATTAATGTGGCAAATGTTGTATATGTGATGTGATTTGTGAATTGAGTTTTGATTTGGAAGATAAGAGTATAGTATAGTATAGTGTATATATATAAATACAAATGAATATGGCGCGGTTGAATTAATTAATGTATTGGTTAGCTCTGTGTGGGGTATATATGGTCAAGGTACATAGCATAATGTGTTCAAAGTAGTGAATTAAATTCGAGATTGGGGGCTTTTTAAAATCAAGATTGGAGGTGATGTTATGCATTACGTAGTGCTGATCACAAGAAAAAGGATTCAACAAACACAAGTTGCATGCGAATGAAAAAAATGAATTAGACGTTAAATCTATCGACTAAGAACTTCTTAAGAGTTTAACTTAAATTCGAAGCACCTGGCGATGGTAGCAATTAGGGGTGTTCGTGGTATGGATTGGTTCGGTTTTGAGGCTAAAAGTCATTTGAACTGCAAGATAAATATGTATGCGGTTTGGTTTGATTCGGTTGACTTTTAAAATAAAATTCAAACCAATACGGTTTGGATTGAATAGGTTGGTGTGGTTTTTTAGACAATATTTTTTTTTCCAACGTTAAAATGAAATTAAACAGCTAAAACACAACATATATTCAGCAATGTTTTAAATTTCATCTAACATTATAATTTTATTTTTCATTCAACAATGTTACCAACTACGTAGATCAAATTTAAACGGTGACAAAAAAATAATCGAGTAAACCACCAAAATAATCCTATTTTGTAAGAAATACAAAAGACTAAATTTTTTATCATTCTCTAAGAGATCAAGTAGTACATAAATACATTTTTGAAAGAAAAAGCAAAGAAGAAACTTAACAAGAGAAAAAATATGTCATTATAATAAAGTATCCATTGAGTTTCTATGAGTATTTATCCAAGTGATATATATTTAATTAGTGTTTTTCATATATTGCGGTTTGGTTTAGTTTGGTTTGGTTGGTAAAATTAAAACCGCAAACCGAACCAAACCATGCGCTTGAGTAAAAAATTGATCTGAGTACATCCGGACTAAATGCGGTTTTTTGCGGTTTTGGTTTAGATTGTTTCGATTTGCGATTTTTCTATTGGATTGGTTCGATTTTGAACATCCCTAATAGCAATAATTATGAAGTGATTAATAAAGGGTTAATAACGTAGTTCTTCATGAAAATCCAAATATACAACCCATTTGGGTTGATGCGTGGCAATTTACACTAAGAGCAAGTATACACTATCTTAAATTATAGTATAAAAAGATTGTACTCACATAGATTGTGGGTTAATAATGACAGTGATTTGCTAACTAATATTATTTTACGGTTTAGTATTTTTGACATGTGGCTTTGACATTTACATCCCTTCCAATCTTATAATGTTACTTGATTACTTGATTTCGACGCTCAATGATTGGGAGACGCATCATCGGAATCAATTTGGAACAAGGAGGTCCCTCTCAAGGTCAACTTTTTTGCTTGGCATCTGTTTCGAAATTGGTTGCCAACAATGAACAACTTATCAAGGAGCCACATTCTTCTGCATAATGCTCAACCTTGTGTGTGGGTGGGTGCGCTTCGATGGAAAACGTTGATCACTTATTCTTGTCTTGTGACTTTTTTGGGAAAATATGGGATGACATTTTGCATTGGCTTGACTCCATAATGGTTCAACCAGCGCATGTATCATATCATTTTTACCAATTTGAAACTTTAGGCGGTTTTCTATAAGTGCCCACTTTGTTTTTATTCTTATTTGGCTCTCTAGTGTGGGAAATCTGAAATGAAAGAAATGCTCGAGTTTTTCGTTAAAAAGAGTCCTCGTTACATCAATTATTTGACAAAATTAAACTCCAAACTTTCTGATGGCTTAAAGCAAACCTCACCATTGCTTTTAACTATCACTTGTGGTGTCTTAATCCTCTTTATTGTCTGGTGATATTTTTGTAATGAGTTTCCTTTTGTTTTTGCTCCTTTCATCATGCTATTGATGTAATTATTTTTACTTTCCAGGGGTAAATTATTCTTATTAGTTTTTTTTTTAAGAAAAATTATCCTTATTAGTTATTGATGTATTTCACCATAGTATTACTTAATGGGTACAATTGAAAGAATCAATTAAAATTACACCTGGAACTAAATATTTAATATTTTTTGGGACAAATATTTTGTACTAATGTAATAATTATTATAAGACAGAGAAAGTTTTTTTTTTTTGGTACAAGACAAAGAGAAAGTTTTATTGAAGTTAAATGTTATATTTAAGTGAGCAAGTCAATTATTATTTTTTATAGATACGAAGCAAGTGATTTTTTTTTTTTTTTGAGAGGAGCGAGTGATTTGTTTTATCATTACAAAGAATTATTAATCCTGACTTCCCAACAAGGATTTCTTGCAAATAAAACAAAACAAGGATTTCTTGCAAATCAATTACAGTTGTGAAATTCAAATGAAGTAAATAGTACTTAAAAATATATTATACTTATAGTTGCTAAAAATAATAATATCATTCCTTCAAAAAGATACTATATATTAGTTTATTGTTTTTCTTCAAAAAAAAAAATTAGTTTTTTATTTTAATATTATATATTAGTATTAGTATATTAGTTTATTGTTTTATATCATATAAAGGTGTGTGAATAATGCCGAAAATACACAAGTCTCTAACTTGCGAGATACCGCGCGTGGGAATACAGTATAGCGTAGAAACTACCGAAGTTGTGCCAATAGAACGATGCAACTGATCCCCTAACCAGTTCAATAGATGTGAAGCAAAAGGACAAGAGATAAAAAGGTGAGTCGAAGTTTCAAAGTTCTGCATGCAAAAGAACACAAATTGACACCACTGTACAACCACGCCTCCGAATATTCTCATATGTAGGCATTTTATCGTGCATCAGACGCCAAAAGATAAAAGAACGAGAAGGGGGAATGCTTACACGCCAAATAAGGGACGCCCAAGATAAAGCACCGGTTGTGGGACAAAGGAAAGCATAAGCTTGCTTAAAAGAGAGATCACCGTCAGAAGAATGCAACCAAACCAAACCAAACAATCTTGCAGCGGGCTGATTGGAAGAATAATCTTAAAAGTAGCACCCATCCAATTGTCCGTCCACATATTAATTTTTTCACCGCTACCAATAATCCATATCAAATTACCAATTATTGTTACCATATGCTTGCGGATGCCCGACCAAACAAAAGATTTAAAATGACGGTGGAGAGGTTTACAAGCCACAAAAAACCATTTCTGAAATAAATGTGACCATTGGGAATCATGAGCATAACATTTCCAACTTAACCGCAATAATAAGACAACATTATAATCACGGATGGACCTAAGGTCTAAACCACCCTCCTCCCAAGGCATACAAAGATGTTTCCATGCCACTGTACACACTTTTCTGGTATAAATATTTCCGCTCCAAATAATTTTTTTGGTCCATGTGTCTAGCGCCTTCAACAACTTCATCGGCCATTGATATACATGAAACGAATAAACCAACATTCCATGAATTAGAGATTTTATCAGCTGAACTCGACCCATAATTGATAACAGAGATCCCTTCCAAGTAGCCATTTTCACCTTAATTTTATCAACAATATCTTGGAAGTGGACACATTTCGGCTTCCCTTTTAAAAATAGGACAACCCAAGTAATTAAACGGGATGACACCTTCGATGATACCAAGCATGTTTGAGATCATAGTAGTGCGACAATTAGTCATAGCTCCCATGTAAAACTTCCTCTTTAGAGGGATAATAACCTGTCCCGAAGCCTCTGAATAATAATGAAAAATTTGCAGCAAGCATCGAATATTTTTCTTTGAAGCAATACAAAAAATGAGAATGTCATCGGCATAAAGAACATGATTCGGATAAGAAACTCCCCGACAGTAAGACACAGGAGAGAGTTTTCCCGAGTTGGCAACAAAAGATATAGCTCGACTTAACACCTCTTCAGCCAAGAAAAAAAGTAACGGAGGCAACATATCACCTTGACGCACCCCACGTAATTGAAATTTGCACGCAATTCAAAGTTACAACTCAATTACCCATAGCGGATCACCTCTTCAGCTTCGTTGCCTCCGTTGCACGTAATTTGAGGCAACAGATCAATTAACCACAACCATCCCATTGACCAATACAGATAATCGAGCTGCATGCAGAATCACAGAAATCCTGTCACAGAAACAGCCGAGTATCCAAACTGTCGGAGGACAAGCAAAAGGAAATTCCAATCTAACGTGTCGAAAGCTTTGCAAATATCAATCTTGAGAGCAATATTCCCCCCAAATTGCTTCCTATCAAGAATATTAGTAGCTTTTGCGGCAAGAATCACACAGTACGAATAAATACCCGCTGATTAGAAGAAATAATCTGTGAGGTGATCGATGCCAACCTGTCAGCCAGAATTTTGGTAATAATCTTGAATTGAAAATTAGCCAAGGCAATGAGACGGAAATCACCCATTGACATAAATCATTCATAAGTTTCAACAATGAAAGTAAAGTTAAAACAATAAATATGGATTTAGATCTCAATGGTATAAAAGTTGTGGCTAAAGACATAACTTAGTTAAAGTAGAAATTTGCACGTAATTGAAAGTTACAACTTCTTGGAGACAAAGTGGTCTGAGGGGTTTCTCAACACAACTGTTATGATAAACTTAGGAAAATACTTTCCCAAGGTTCACAACTACTAAGTTAGTCATGAAACATTATAAAGTATAGATCTTTCCCTTTATTTCTTTAAAAAGATGAAGTCTTTTCCTATGACAAGAAATCTAGATAAACATTTGTGCAATCTTTCAGGCTAGAAACTTGACAATAAAACAAAGTTGTTCAAGTTCTATTTTAGAGATTAGAGTTTTAACAATTTGTTTAATAGAAGTTTAAATGTTGTAACAAACTAAGTATGCAAACATACTTATAACCTCATTATTCCTTAACCATAAAAGTGCTTTACGTCATGAAGAGCTTAAATACAAAAACGCATTAGAAGAAAGTGTTACCCACCTCCGGTGTGGCGCTGCGACACGCTTCGGATGTGCAAATCAATGTTGAAAAGCGCTATTTTTATGCCTACGCGTGAGGCGCGTGTGCCTCCGGGAAAAAAACAGCAAATGACTATTTTCCCCATACAGGTTTGGAAAAAACCCTGTTGTTCAATCCAAACCCAGCCGAAAGTATGCCTATAAATATATAAGCATTCACAAATTCTCATTCAGAACTAGACAGTTCAAGAGGAAGACAAGCGCTAGAACCATTAATGGAAGAGTCTCTCATCAACCTTTGTTCTTATAGTATGTTTTATTTCTTTTGTAATTTGTTTTTAGTTACAATGAATAACTAAACACTCATTGGTTAAGGTTATAAGATGAACCTTATCTGTCTGTTGGATCAATTTTAATTCAAGTCTTTTATTCAGTTATTTTCTAGATCTATTCAATTTGTATATGTAAAGATCTTAATGCTTATCCTCGTGAGCTTAGCTCACTTGGTAGAGATATTTGCATATTATATGTAGGGGCCGGGGTTCGAACCCCGACACTCCACTTCTCCACAATTAAATTGTGTGAGCTCTAGCCACTAGGCTACTTGACAAAAAAAAAGAAAAGATCTTAATGCTTTTAGTAAACCCTAGGAAGTGTGACATTCCTAAAATGCAAGAAATGTAAAATTTAAACCAATATTACCAATTTATTATGGTAAATAAAAAGATCTCGTGTTGAAATTTTTCATCCCAATGTGTGTTGAACCGGTCCTTAATGATGATCCAACATCAACATAAAACTTCCGAATTTATCTTAAAAAAAAAAATTCGAAATTGGATTTACAATTTTTGTTTAATAATCTTATCATTATTTTAATTTTTTTGATACAAATCATGTCATTATTTTATCACTCGTACGTTGATATATTATTCATATAAACAGTTGTAATAAGTCTTATCCCTATCAGTCAATACTTCTCCTCCTTGACTAAATTGGTGTATTTTTTTGTTCCATTCTAAAGTGATGTTTCAATACTAGAAATTCGATTTATAAAACAAATGATAGTGGGGTAGGGCCATGGTGGCGGGGTTGGGTTTTTATTTATATATCACCTCCATTAGTGTTGTCTTCATTCCTTAAAATTAATGTTTTTTTTAGAGGATTCCTTCATATTAATGTTGTCATCACTTACGTATCACACAAATAACACTATACTTTTCTTTATTAAAAAAATTATAACACTGTACTTTTGCCATAGCAGCCGGGGAATTCAAAATTGCTGCACACACCCAATTTGGAACTTAGAATCTGACACAGCAAATGCTTTATGTGTATATATATATGTTCACAATTATTTACATACCCCACATAATATAATAATATTTACGAGCACCATCTATGTCTAACACATTATTTCAACATTAAATACAATTTGCATTTGCAACATATTGATCACAGATAATGACAGGGGAGATTAAGATTGCTTGTATCTCTGGTTCTCTACGAAAAGGCTCTTTTCACACTGGCCTCATTCGTCATGGTTATTTACTTCTTATTACAACACAATCTTCTATTTTATTTTTTTCTTTTATTGTAAATAACAGTTTATTGTCTAGTTTTTTTTTTGTAAATAATATTTATTGTCTAGTAAGTGTAGCACAAATGGTAAAATACTGAAGAAACATTTAATATGTTATTGAATTTGACGGTTTTATAATTTTTTTTTTATGGGTAGCTATTCACCTGAGCATATTTGGTGATGTTGATGTTGATGATATTCAATTTGTGTACGTTGATATTTCGAATTTGCCATTGTTGAACACTGATCTTGAGGAAGAAGGGACTTATCCTCTTGAAGTTGAAGATTTTCGTGATTATATTCGTGGAGCTGATGGCTTTCTATTTGCTTCCCCTGAGTATAACTATTCTGTCTCAGGTACATACATATATACTGCTTACTACATTGCTTATGATATATGTTTGACTAAGGATTAAATCACCAATTTAGTTCTTAAACTTTAGGGGTTGTAAATTGATCTATGAAACTAAAGGACAAAACAGTCATTCACAAGCAGAACAACCATTCACAATTTAATGAATTAAGAAAGATTTTAGTTCAAGTAAAAAATTCTTAGATATTAGTAAGGTATTGGACTCTTCAAGAGTGACAAAATTATTATTTTATAAATCAATTTGATATTACATGCAATTTCAAAAGACTAAGAGATATTTACATTTAGTATCTGACACGTCTGATATAAGATTACTTCTAGTCGAAGAAACCTATAAAAATAATTCACTTAGGCCTGCAGATGTTATACTTGGCCGCCAGCAGTAGTGCGCACATCTTTGAGAAAATCTGGTTCCACATTCAGCTCCAAGTCCTCTGAAAGCATAGGCGGTAAAGGTTGAGGATTGACAGTTGGAGTTATAGCTTTCTTCAACAAAGATACATGGAAAACAGGATGAATTCTAGCTTCCGAAGGGAGATCCAATTGATAAGCAATCTGTCCAATAATCTTGATAATTTTATAAGGACCATAGAAACGAGGACTCAACTTCTCATTAATTCGCTTAGCCAAAGATTTTAGTCTGTATGGCTGAAGTTTGAGATAAACCCAATCACCAACAACGTAGGAAACCTCACACCTGTGTTTATTTGCTTGGGTGCGCATCTGATCTTGAGCTTTCAGCAAATTAGAACGAAGGTCATGAAGAATGGTGTCTCTTTCCGCAGTTATCCTATTAACCTCATCCACAGATGAAGGAATAGTTGTACCTTTAATCAAATGAGGAGGGTCCAGACCATACAAAGCTTTGAAGGGAGTAGTTCTTGTGGAGCTGTTGTAATTTGAGTTGAACCAGAATTCAGCCCACCCTAACCATTTAGCCCATAATCTAGGCTTAGCACCGGTTAGGCATCTGAGGTAAGTTTCTAAACACTGATTAGTCACCTCTGTCTGACCATCGGTTTGAGGATGATAAGATGTACTGAACTTGAGTTTGGTTCCTGCTAATTTGAATAATTTAGTCCAAAAATGACTAAGGAAGAGTTTGTCACGGTCAGAAACAATAGTGGCATGGAATTCATGCAAACGTACAACTTCTTGAACAAAGACTTCAACACCTGATTTGGCCGTAAATGGATGGCTGAGAGGTATGAAATGTGCATACTTTGTAAATCTGTCCACTGCTACGAAGATAGTGTCTTTACCGTGTCTCCGTGGTAACCCCTCAATAAAATCCATAGAAATGTCCTTCCAAACTTGAGTAGGAATGGGAAGAGGTTGCAACAGACCTGCCGGAGACAAAGTCTGATATTTATTTTGTTGACAGATTTCGCAGGAGGCCACAAACTACTGAATATCCTTTTTCATGCCCTCCGAATACACCAAAGCTCCCAATTTTTTGTATGTTCGAAAGAATCCGGAATGGCTACCAATTGGGGAAGAATGATATTCTTGTAAAAGAGTTCCAAGGCAATACCAATTTCCCTTTGTAAAACAACTTCCTATTCTGAAAAGAGTAATTGGGATGACTAGCACCATCTGCAATCAGATCATGAATAATTTCTTGTAATTTATTGTCATGCATCACCTCGGCCTCCCATTCTTCATAACCAGGAAAATGAATCATAGAAATAGCTGCATACGTCATGCGACGAGAGAGAGCATCTGCAGCTCGGTTGTCACTGCCAGGCTTATAAATCATATCTCAAAATCATATTCCATAATCACGAACAAATCTACGATAATAGTCGGTCAAGCCAAGAAAACCCCTTAACGATTTCAAATCCTTTGGCCTTGACCAAGTAAGCATAGCATCCACTTTCTTTTGGTCAGCAGCAACACCTTGAGTTGAAATTATATGACCAAGGTATTCTAATTGATGTTGGCCAAATGTGAATTTTTGATAGTTGGCTACTAACTGATGCTCTTTAAGCAAAGCCAACACCACCCCAAGGTGGTGTTTGTGGTGCTTTACATCCTTGCTATACACCAATATATCATCAAAGAAAACCAAAGCAAATTTACGTAAATAAGGACGTAATACCTCATTCATCAAAGCTTGGAAGGTGGAAGGGGCATTAGTAAGACCAAAAGACATTACAATAAATTCATAGTGACCCTCATGAGTGCGGAAAGCAATTTTTGGAATGTCTTCATCCTTCATCTGAATTTGGTGATAACCTGATTTCAGGCCCAATTTAGAAAATATGGTTGCTCCTCCCAATTCATCCAATAACTCATCAATAATCGGAATAGGAAACTTGTTAGGAATAGTGATCTTGTTCAAAGCTCTATAATCAACACAGAATCTCCAACCCCCATCTTTCTTCTTAACAAGTATGATAGGACTTGAAAATGGACTGACACTAGGCCGAATAATCCCATACTTAAGCAAATCAATCACTAACCTTTCAATTTCATTCTTTTGGTAATGAGGGTACCTATAAGGGCGTAAATGTGGGATTGAAGCACCCTCATGCAAGACAATGGCATGGTCATGCCTTCTTGATGGTAACAGCCCTTGAATTTCTTTAAAAACAATTTGAAAATCGTTCAAAACTGCTGTTAACCAAGTGGGAACAGTGTTGTGTTGATCAGACATGTCAGAATGTGCCTCAACTTGCAATAAATAAACGTCACCTGAAGCTTGCAATGCTTTGTACATGGTTTTTTTAGAGAAGTTGGCGCTCTTGACAAAGTTGGATCCCCTTGCAAAACATGAAAACCCGATGAAGTTGGAACTTTGAGAATTAAATCGCCAAAATTGGCACGAAACTCGCCAAGTTGAGCTAACCATTCCATGCCTAGTACAATATCCACATTACCCAAATCAAATACATAAAAATCTTGTTGAACCTGCAATCTCTGAAGAGTGATTGTCAACTGTGAGCACACCCCTAGACAAAGAATCTTCCTTCCATCACCCACCTCAACTGTGAAGGAAGATTTTGGTTTAAACTGCAAGTCCAAATTCTGTACCAAAACCGAGGAAATAAAGTTGTGAGAAGCCCCACAATCCACCAACACCAGCACCCTATGGTTCAACAAATCCCCCCATAATTTGATTGTTTTCTTGGAAGTAAGACCAAACATGCTAAACATAGATAATTGAAGAGAATTAATAGCACTTTCAGATTCCACTTTCTGGTCAGCAGTGTCAGCCTCGTCCTCATCCCCTTCTAAAATGAGTACATGCAATTGCTTGTTTGCACACCTATGACCCAGTGAAAATTTTGCATCACAACCATAACACAAACCCTTAGCAAACTTGTCCTGCAACTCTACATCAGTCAGTTTCTTAAATACTCGACCATGAAAAGGTGCTAATTGAGATGTTGTATTAGCATTAGCGGTGGCAGCAGAAGTGATGGATGGTCTAGCAAATGAACTCTTATTCGCATCCACTGTTACTGTACAGTTAGAAGGGAAGTTCCTCGTGAAACTTCCTGCTTTTGGGGCATGAGAATTGCTTGGGTTCAGTAGAGTGTTTTTCTCATCAATGCGATGAGCAAAATCCATCAATTACAGCAAAGTAGAGACCGAGTGTAATTTTAGTTCGGCCTTTACAGCCTCTATGAGGCCATTCAAAAAAATCCCCTTGAGATATTCTGGTTCTGCAGCACGTAATGGACCGGCATACAATTCAAATTGTGCACAATACTCCTCCACTAACCCTGATTGTTTCAAACTCAACAACAATTCATAAGGAGTTTGGAGCATGGAAGGTTGGAACCTTTTAAGAAGTGCTGCTTTGAAATCTTCCCATGTGGGATTAGGAGAGCAAAATTCCCACCATTGGTACCACGTCAATGCTTTTCCTTCCATAGCTACCATGGCCGCCTAAATCTTCTCTGCTTCAGTTACACGTCGCAATTCAAAGTAGCGCTCCACACGACTTGTCCAACCAAAAGCATCGTCTCCTTAAAAAAATTGGAATTGTTAACTTTCTCCATTTGTCCTCTAGATTGTGAATCTGCTGCGGCGGTCCCTTTTCACAGCGTATTGACAGACCGTTAACAATTTCACTTAATTCTTCCACTCTGCGTTGTGCTTCAGCCTGTTGCACTTCCAGTTGTTGTCGCAAGTTTTTTACCTCATCACTCGTGGCCCTGTAATCCTCATATGCTCGTTCTAGAAATTCCAACCTTGCTTCCATTTGTGAGCGTGTTTGGACCATGCACAGGGAGAAAAGGATATGTTTTCTGATACCAGTGATAGAATACAGTAATAATATGGCAGAATATGAACAGGGTATAATGAGAAGATTACTATATTTCTTGTTCTTTGTTGAATAGCCCAAATATATTTATTGTAATTAAAGAAATGGAAACTGATAGAGATTACAATCTGTAACTGCTGGAACTTAATCAACCTCTAGGACTTAGAGAGACTAGAATCTCCCAAACCAAACCAAAAACCATAAAACAACCAATGACAGTAAAATGTCACTTCTTATTCTATTTAAAGCAAAACTAGCCACCTTAATTGGGCTTAATTGATTGGGCTTTTAAACTTATTCCTTACATACACCTTTTTAATAGGAGGTCTACTAACATCAACATGCTTTTATCCTATTTGCTTTTGACATTTTCGGCTTCCTAGTGAGGCTGTTGACCTTCTACATAGAGTTAAAAGGGTCATGCATAGCAATGTCATGTCTCATTGTGTTTACGATGATTGATTTTGTCATCCGAAAAGGCGAAGCGGTGCAGCTTGTTGCCCGCTTACCTTCTACTCATGTATAAGTAATCCTTGATATATATAAAGATGACCAAATGATTCACTTTCGGAATTAAATCTAGACTAGTTCCTAAATTAGTTATAAAACATATAGGCTTATGTTTACTAACATGTTCTATTCTGTATTTGTTGTAGCTCCACTAAAGAATGCACTTGATTGGGGATCAAGACCACCAAATGTATGGGCTGGTAAAACTGCTGCCATTGTGAGTGTTGGAGGAGCCTTTGGTGGAGGAAAAGCTCAACATCATCTCCGCCAAATCGGGGTTTTCCTTGATATTCATTTCATCAATAAACCTGAGTTCTACCTAGATGTAATTAAGCATCCAGATAAATTTGACGAGGATGGTGACTTGGTTGATACGGTGACGCAGAATAGATTGAAGGAAGTTCTTGTGTCCTTAAAGGAATTTACCATTCAGTTTCAAGGTAAAATTTGAAACAACTTTAATTCCTTGTTGGAATAAGATTTGAATTTCAATCCATTCATTTAAATATAATGTTGAAATTCAGGCTCAAGGTTGTTGGCTCCCGTCGAACCTGAAACACAATTTGAACCATCACCTATCGAAGTTCCAACATTATTATCGTTAGACGAGTTGAAGGAAAAAACTGATAACTTTGGATCAAACACATTGATTGGTGAAGGGTGGTATGGGAGCGTGTATCACGCAACATTAAACGATGGAAAGGCCGTGGCTTTGAAAAAGCTTAATGTTTCTACTGAACCCGAATCAAATGACGAGTTTCTAACCCAGGCATTTTTGTTCTATCAATTAAACAAACTATTTTACTTCTTGCATGGCTATTTTTAGTTTATAAGCTTTCTCATTCGGTGTTTCCTATTTCAGGTTTTCATGGTCTCAAGATTGAAGAATGAAAATTTTGTTGAGTTGTATGGATACTGCGTCGAAGAAAATCTCTGTGTACTTGCATATGAGTATGCTACTATGGGTTCTCTTCATGACATTTTGCATGGTATGTAGCTTCATATCCATTGTTTACTTATATCTCATATAAGAAGATCCATTGATGATTTTGATTACAGGTAAAAATGGAGTTCAAGGGGCGCAACCACAACCAACTCTTAACTGGATGCAGCGAGCAAGAATCGCAGTTGATACAGCAAAGGGATTAGAATATTTACATGAGAAAGTTCAACCATCAATCATACACAAGGATATCAGGTCAAGCAATGTGCTTATCTTTGAAGATTACAAAGCGAAGGTAGCTGATTTTAACCTCTCTAATACAAATGGACCCTTTAGGTAAGCTTCCATAATTTTATAACTTTGAATTTGTATATCTACATGTATATTTTTTCATTAGAATTCATAAATATGTGACTATCGTGTGTATTTAGAAATTTTCTCGAAATGCTTAGAATGTTTAGTGTTGTCTCTGTGTGTTACTCCCTCCGTCCCAATTTATACTATAAGTAGAAAACACAAACTTTGTTTATAGGTTCTTAGCTTATGTTTTGTTGCCAAACATTGCAGACATGCCATGGAGCAGTTGACTAAAAAAAGTGATGTTTACGGTTTTGGCATTATTCTTCTCGAGCTCCTTACAGGTAGGAAACCCGTCGATCATACATTGCCTCGAGAACAACAAAATCTTGTCACATGGGTCAGTTTACCTTCTTAAACTTGTGCATCACCTCTGCCCTATTTCAATTATTTACCAATGGTTTCCTACCCTAGATATTTCAATCACATATATATTTTTGTAGGCCGCCCCAAGATTAAGCGAAGATAAAGTGCAAGAATGCATGGATCCAAAACTCGAAGCAGAATATCCCCCAGTAGCAGTTGCTAAGGTAACTCTTTTCTGTATCTCTCCCTTTCCTTCCCATTACGCACAGACTCATGATCATCCTTGGATCTTCTATTATGAGCTTGATTGTAACAATGAATGCCATTGACTATGCAGGTTGCAGCTATAGCAGCACTGTGTGTGCAGGATGAAGCCGATTTTAGGCCCAATATGAGCATTGTTGTTAAAGCACTCCAACCACTTCTGCGAGCTCCCGATCCTGAACCGGAAACTTGAAGCAGATGAATTAAAATTAAAAACACTTCCCTTTTGTTTCTGCATCTTCTGCACAATTTGAGTCAGATATTATGAAATACTGCAAATAATAATATATAGAACATATATTTTTACTTTTGTTTGAGATTGGATATTGGGTGGTTTCATGTTATTTTTAAATTCCATTTATTTCTGGTATTGCACTTTAGTGTAGAGATTATAGAGCCATACTACAACATTTACCAAAATGGTATGTCTGGGTATATCCACCCCTGACTGAGCCGATGATAATTGGATTGAACGACTTATATATTATTGGACCTTTTTTATTGTCTGTTCTTTTCTGTCATGCGTTACTAGGTTGTGTAGTATGTTGTTGCTAATAATCATAATTTGTCACAACATTATTTGAGAGGAAGGTTAAGAATTAAAAACGGGAAAAACAGAATACATCGACCATCGACATTGAACATTTTGATCATTTTAACAAAATATGGAAAAGAGGAGGTAAGTGGTGATAACTTTGATAGTACTGCCTCTGTGTGGAATCGAATAGTTCAATCATGAGTTTTAAATAAAATAATATGCTGTGACATTAAGATAAGGATTTGAATGCAAAATACTATTTCCTAGACAAGTAACAGTTTGCTAGGGAAGATCAGATGAGTTTTAGTACATATTTTTTTGACACAAAATAAAATCAAAGGCAATGGTTTGTTTAGGCTATAAGCAAAGTCAAGAAAATCACAATTTTTCTTCAAACATATTTCAGAAAGAGGAAAACTAATTGTACTCTTTGTTTATGTTGATGATTTTATGATTACAAGAGATAGCTTAAGACAGTTTAATATGATCCATTAAGGGAATTTTGATTACAAGAGATAGCTTAAGAGACGGTTTAAAATGAGGCAAATTCTATGGGAAACAGTACATCAATTTGTTAAATTAATAATTAAACGAGTTGTTTTTCGAAAAACAAAGACACAGGGAGTTTAACACAATGAACCTGTAAGTCCCTAAGTAAATATATAATACTTGTTAATTCATTATAAAAACGGTGAAATAGATTAGAAAATAGATTTATATAAAATTAGGGCTCGAGGCTTGGTTTGATAGGGATTAGGTCATTAGACTCATCCAACAATCCCAAGACAAAGAAGTCTACTCACTCATGTTCATTGTAGACATAGAAGAAAAAAAGAAGAAGAAGAACATGAAATAAAATAAAGATGAACTTTTATTCAAAGGAAACAATTGTCACTATTAATTTCCAAGAACAAGAGATGATTCAATATGTTTGCTAGCTGCTCTATTTATAGCCTATAACTACTTAAGCCTCAAGAAATTCATCAATAAAATGTTCCACAAGAAACTATGGGCTTTAGGTCAGAAATAAACTAAACATGCGGCTTGTCCGAGAAGCAAAAGCAGCAAAAAGAGGTCCGCTGGTCGCGTACGACTGTGCCACTGGAGGCACGGGCCGTGCCAACTTCTCTATGGTTTGTTGTCTTTGAAATGTTGGAGGCACGGGTTGTGCTTCGAAGGCTCGGGTTGTGCCTGATATTTTTGCACAAGATCTTTATATTTTCGGCCCGAATTAGCTTCAAATCTCCTTTCTTTTACTCCAAGACTCAATCTTTCATATATTTGTTCCTGAAATTAAATAACTTGCAATTGAAGTAAAATAGTTCTAGAAAGGAAATAAAAACACATAAAATCTAAATAAAACAAACTCAAATAATCTATTAAAAATACTAATTAATGACTCATCAAGAGGCACCAGAAGAAGGTTTACCACGTCCAAAAGGCTTTCTTGCATTAGAAGCATTAACCAAAATACTTGAATCTTCAGTAGAAACATGAGGAGTAGGTGCAATATTGTTACTTTCTTCTTGAATTACCATTGGATATACCTTGTGAAGCAACACAAATACGATCAACCTTCGAAAAACGTTCTTGGAGTTCAATCCAAACATCAATGGCATACTCATGAAACACAATAGTTTGAGCAATTGGAGGTGAAACTGAATTGAGAATCCAAGAACGAATGAGATTATTACAACGTTCCCATGCATTTCTATTCAAATCATCCATTGGAGTAATTGGAACAGATCCATCAACAAAAGCGAATTTGTTCTTCATTCCAAGAGTGTGTTTCATAGAACGACTCCATGCGAGGTAATTCAGACCAATGAGAAGTGGTGTAACCGTAATGGAATTTGGTTCTTCACTAGGATGAACATAGTAAATGGAATCAGTGTTAGGTTGTTGAACAATGATCGGAGCAACACGAGGTGACATTGTGTAAAAGGATAAAGAAGCAACGAAGAAGATGAAGTGAAAATAGAGTATGCAATGAAAATTGCAGAAAATTCAATTCGCCAAAAATGCAAAGAAAAGTGGAATCAAAAGATAAAATCGAGAACGAATCAAGACGAAATAGAGAAGAATCACAAAGGATTCTGTAAGAAATCAAGGAAAGAGGAAGAAAAGTAGAAAGCTTGAGAAGCAAGCAACAATGGCGGAAGCATAAAACGGATCGTAACTAACTCTCTCTCTCTCATGAAGAAGAGAGAGAAAGAAAAACTGATACCATATTAAGATAGTGTGAAAATGAGATATGATTCATTAGATTGTAATGGAGTTACATCACTGTATATATACATTTGAGATTTGTACTATCTATTGTGAAGTGTACTACACAAAATGATCTAATTGTGCTACACTAACTCAATTACTTGTACTGCAAGTTATTGTGTGTTCTTGCTTCTCTTGAGTTGAATCTTCATTGTGTAATAGTAAGTGATGTTTTAATACTAGGACTAGGATTTGATTTTATAAAACAAATGATTGGGGTAGGTCATGGCGGTATTAATTTTTATTCATCACCTCCATTAGTGTTGTCTTCATTCCTTAAATTTAATGTTTTTTAGAGGATTCCTTAAAATTAATGTTGTCATCACTTACGTATCACACAAATAACACCATACTTTTCTTTATAAAAAAAATATAACACTTTACTTTTGCCATTGCAACCGGCGAATTTAAAATTGAAGCACGAATCCAATTTGGAATTTAGAATCTGTCAACAACAAATGATATATATGTTATTACCATTTGCTATACCCTACATAATATAGTATTTACGAGCACCATCTATATATACATATATCACATTCATTTCAATAACAAAACAAATCATTCATTTACAATTTACAATTAGTAACATATTGATAATAAATAATGGCAAGGGTGATTAAGATTGTTGCTCTCTCTGGTTCTCTTCGAAAATGCTCTTTTCATACTGGCCTCATTCGTTATGGTAATTTACTTCTTATTCAAATACATTATTCTCTTCTTCCTTTTCTTTTTCTAAATAACTTTTTATTGTCCAGTAGTAAGTGTATATTAGATGATATGATTATGCAGGAGCATTTAATATTTAGTAGGTGGTGGTTAAACCCTTTGTTGTATTTGGGTATTGGCTAATTGTTTTTTGCATCGCTAACAGTTTGTAATTATCAGGGGTCTTCTTGGTACCCTTGTGTTAAGGAGACTTCATGTCGTTATATACCATTTTTTATTGTAAAAAAAAAAAAGTTAGTATGCATATTGAAACACACAACACCCCTCTTTTCTACACGAATTAGTGCAAAATAAAAAATAAAAAATGGTTTTTTTTATTATAATGCAAATTTGCACACGTTAAAAAGTTATTGTTTAGGGGGTGTAAAATCACTAAGTAGGAGTGAAAAAACAAGTTGAGCCTATCGGACCGGTCTATTAAACATGTAATTTTAGGGGGGGCAAGTTGAAGTTTTGAGCTCGACTACTTAAATTAACGGGTCGTTTAACTTGTTGAAAAAAATAGGACGGTTGACATAAATAGATAAACTAACCTTTGATTTTTGAGTCTTTGAATATTGAATTTGATGGTTTTACATTGTTTTTTTCTTCCTATTAATGGTAGCTATTGAGCTAAGCAAAAGTGTTCTTGATGGTATCCAAATCGAGTACATTAATATTTCGGACTTGCCAATGTTGAACACTGATCTTGAGGATGAAGGGACTTTTCCTGCTGAAGTTGAAGCTTTTCGTCAAAAGATTCTTGCTGCTGATAGTGTTCTCTTTGCTTCTCCTGAGTATAATTATTCTGTCTCAGGTAAGTAAACATCATGTTTATGTGGGGGTGTTGTCTTTTTCTTTATAACCTTTGTCAATAAACTTCTTTTTGCTAATTTATTCTTTTCTCGCATTTTTTTCCAGCTCCACTAAAGAATGCAATTGATTGGGCATCAAGACCACCAAATGTATGGGCTGGTAAACCTGCTGCCATTGTGAGTGTTGGAGGAGCCTTTGGTGGAGGAAAAGCACAACATCATCTCCGCCAAATCGGGGTTTTCCTTGATATTCATTTCATCAATAAACCTGAGTTTTACCTAGATGTATTTAAACATCCAGAGAAATGTAATGATGATGGTGACTTGGTTGATGAAGAGATCAAGAATAGATTGGAGAAAGTTCTTGTGTCCTTGAAGGAATTTACCCTTAAACTTCAAGGAAGAGATTGAAACAAACTATGGTTCCTTGTTAAACAAGATTGGATTTCAATCCATTCGTTTATGAAATATAATGTTGAAATGCATGCAGGCTCGATCCATGACAACATGTAATGTGTGATTTACATTTTCAAAACAATTTTTTTTTTACTTTCGTGTGGAATTTGCATTTAAGCATTGTTTAGTCAAATTATATATCTCTTGGAACAATAAAAAAAATATTAACCTCTACTTGAGAGCATAAGAGTTGGGTTCCCATTTGGCAAAATCTAACACATGATGTTGCATTCCAATGATAATAGATAAAAAGAATTTGAAAAGGAAGTATTAATAGATGTTTAGAAGAAGGGTAGAACTTAACAAAAATGAGAATCCAAATAACAAGAACGAGAATGATAGATATGTCGCACCTTACAAGTTGATTTTGTATAAGAATGAGTTAGGTCTAATATAAAATCTAAATAACAATCAATTGGCATTGTAATTTGTCGTTTTGCAATTCTTCTCTAATTTTACTCATCAATGGTGAGCTTTTCATTGAATAAATTATGTGGTTAATAACGTATAAATACTTAGTTTGTAAAAAAAGTGCAAATGCTTAGTTAATTCAGTTTAGTGACAAATCCATAAAATTCGATTTGCAGGGGCAAAATTAGTTTATATGAAACGTCATTTTATACTAAAAACATTTACAAATATCAAATGATATTTCTCAACATATTTTTCATATTTTAAAATAATAATTTTGTGTGAATAAAACCAAAAATCATTCGACAATTTATAATTATAGCACTTTACTTGATTTTTCACAAGCAAAGTATTAAATAAATTTCTTGACTAGAAAAAAAAAGTATTAAATAATTTTTTTTTGAGGGAAATAGATAAATAAGTATTAAAAAATTGAATAAATTTATAAATTTTAACTCAACCGACAAAAATACCAAAATTACTACATTTGGATATTGTCATTTTCGAGTTTGAACCCGGACTCTCCATCCATTTGTATGCATGAATTAACCACCTTTCTAAATTCGTTAACTATATATAGTAATGAGGGGTGATCAGTAAATGTGGGGGTTTGTGTCAAAATTGGTGTCAAAATACATTTTTTCCACAAAAATAGCATGCAAATACACCTAGAGTGAGTCACATCCTCTTCACTTGAACCTTTGCCACGTACTTTCAAAGGTGGCACACAAACCAAATACTCTTCTTGTCCCTTTGTGTTCCCTCTCCCTCTCATGTATATGTCCAAACTCCAAACTGAAGTTCAATTTTGAAAATGAACCCTCATAGTCTTTTAGCTTCTGCAGCCATAAACATAGGACTAGCTTTCATAACACTATCACTTTTCTCTATTCTCAAGAAACAACCATCTCTTGCTTCCATCTATTATGCTCATCGTCTCTCACACCATCACTACATTCATTTTGACTCTTCCTACCACCGTTTTCTTCCTTCCATTTCTTGGATTTCTAGGGCTTACCATGTCACTGAAGATGATATTCTTCAATCTCATGGTCTTGATGCTCTTGTCATCACTAGGCTCTTCAAATTTGGGTTAGTTAACTTTCACTCTCATTCTTCCAAATCTTAATATAGCTAGCTAGCTAATTTCTTTGTTTTATTTGTAGTTTAATTGATATTGAGTTTTTGGTAGATAAGTTTATGTCATGTTTGGATAAATAACTTATATAGAATAAGTGCTTATCATAAACTACTTCTCTAACCAAACATAAATTAAAGTCAAAGATTTTTGTATAAATTAAAGGTTTTGACGAATATACAAGTAAATTGTCTTGCACCATGCAGAGTGTACCTCTTGCACCATGCAAGACAGTTTTACTATAAGTGGATGCGACGGGTGTGCTTTGTCTAATATGCATGTAAAATTGTCTTCCACTCAATGCGCAAGTCACGCTTAAATTTGGTTACCCCTGGCCACACCCGTAACTAAATTTAGTTACGGGTGTGACAAATGTGTTTTTTTTTATAATTAGATCGATAAGTCACATCATATCTCATTTGATTCAATGGCGTGACTACTTAATTCAATTATAGAAACCAATTAACTCGTGCATGATACAAGACATGTTTCACTTGTGCAGTATAGAATTAACCTAAATTATAGGTTGTTTTCGAAAACTAACTTTGATAGTTGATGGAAATAAACTGATAACAACTAAAGACATGTCATAAGGAGTTCATAAACTCTTCCAAATAGTCTCAAGTATTTGTGTTGTAGATAAACTCAAACAAGTCCTTAGTTTATATATACATATTCTCTGTTTTTATTTGAGTTGTTTTTAGGTAGGTATTTAACTATAACAAGTTTATAAATAGATCATATACTTATAATTAGGTTTTGGAATATGGTTGTAAGCTATAACGCTAATTTGATTTTGAATAATAAAAAGTGCCAGCCGCGCTCCTCCCAAGGCCTCGGGCACAATTTTCCGAAGCTGTTAAAAAGTCATTGTTTCGTTACTTACATTTCGGCCTTTTACTATATTTCAATTTCGGTTTTGAGTTACAATATTTTGTTCATTTACATTTTGTTTTCAATTTGTAGCATTAGGTTTTTTGCAGTGTGTTCTCTTGTTGGGTTAGCGGTACTTCTCCCTATCAATTATGATGGTGTCAAGGAAGATAAAGATAAGAGCTACTCTACTATGGATTCTTTTACTATATCCAATGTTAGAAGAGGTTCTCAAAGGTCAAATTAATTTATTTTCCATATTTAATGTAATTTTCAAGATTTAAAAAAATAAAAAAAGTTTGTGACCGCAGTATGGTATGTCTTTTACTATGTAATTTTTATGTCTCTTGGACCACAATTGTAACACGATGCGATTGTGATCGCTACTACAACTACAATTTATAACTTAGGTCATTCTAGCTTTACGATTTGGATACAACGCATTGAAACCCGTCTATATATGGTTTTATGATTTTCTAACAGGCTTTGGGTGCATTTTGCATGCTTGTGTTTTATATCTTTCTATGGGATGTACCTACTTTATAAGGTGAATTTTTTCAGTTATTTTCATAACTCTTAGCATTATTTACTTTTCTCTAAAAAAGAGAAATGTTGGAAATTTTGAATAGCCAATTTGCTTATTGAATTTGTCATTCAAACAAGTTAGTATTATAATTTCACTCGTAAGACATTTCATCTCCAGGAATATGAAGAAATTTTAATTAGAAGGACTCAACAACTGCAAAATTTAAAGCATAGACCTGACCAATATACAGTCATAGTTCGTGAAATTCCATTATGTACTGAACACAAGGCTCGCGACTGTTGTGTTGATCATTTTTTCTCTAAATACTATCCAAACACTTATGATTCCTATCAAATGGTGTACAACACTGAAAATCTTGATGAGTTGATGGTACGAAGCTACAATGTGCATTATTACATCAACGATTCAGAATTGTCACATACGATGCTTGATGAGAATTTGTTGCTACTTTTATTGTTTAAATCCAATCTGGTCTCCCTGTTTTGCCTAATACAAATATTAGTTTTGAAGACATGGACAAACTTACCCTACTTTTATTCTATCATTGTAGAAAAACAAAGTATTGTCAATTTGTTCAAACATCAAAAGAGACAAATTTAGTTTGAACTTTTCTCTAGTGTGTAATGGATCCTCTAATATTATTTTTTTACATGTAGAACCAGACAAAGTCTCTTGCAAGAAAAATAGAGGACTTGAGAGAGACTTCCATGACCAAGAAATGTAAGAATAAGTTGTCCCTCTTGGATTTTTCACAACAAAAGACTTCAAAAGTCGATTTGCTTGAGGAAAAGCTTCAAGCACTTTGTCACAAGATTCACCAGTTACAATGCAAAGACATGCTCAAAGAAAAGGTAACAGTTTATGTGTAATGGTTGTCTAACACTTTTACAGAAGTAGAATTTCAAGCATAAACCACATTTACACCTTTGTACTTAGAGTTACAATGGTTCAACTCATCCTTCATTAAGAGTCGTCATCTTTCAAACCACACTATTTCGTTGTTGGTCCAGTCAATTATCGACTACACAACTATTCAAGTAATTTCACCATGTAATGTCTAATATCCATAAATCAGAGAATGCATATTCAAGGACCCATCAAGATATCACTCAACCAATGTTTTAAAGTCCATAGATGACAACCACTTTAAAAAATTTATATTTTCAACGTAAAGCCTTCATTTTGGTGTCAATGTCCAATTTGGTTTGTAGCCCCGTATCAACCTAGTCCCTACATTATCAATATTCCAGATTCTTCAAATATCAAAATGTTAATTAGGTTGTTCACTCTGTCGCTAAAGTTGTTATCAACCATGTCTCTGACATTATTAACTTAGTTTCAAATGCATCCCCGACATTACTGGCTTTATATCATTATAGTTTTTTGAAATACATCCAGAGGGACAAATTGATTAACATTTTGCAACTAATATGAGGTGAATGAAATAGTGAAATTTCCATTAATTGAACTTGAGAGTGCATGAGATATTTATATACAAATGTGATTGTACCATCAGATTCTGTTGTACTACACTAAGATGTACTGACTAGAACTAACTTGTACTACAAGGTACTAGTGTTAGTGAGCTTCTCGTTCTCAAATTTTTTATGGTGCAATAGAAAATTCAAAGATCATTTTGAAATATTTCTAATCAAGGGGACTAGGTTGATATAGCCCAACAACTTCATTATGAAATTAAGTATTTCAGTTTGTATCATAAAGAAAAGAGTTTAGAAAATAGAATAATACGGATATGGAAACCAAATTTAAATCAAGGTGTTTATGCATTCTTAAGTTGATAAAGTATTCCAAGTGTTTTCCTTTAAGTAATATAATCCATGCTCTTTGTTTTATCATCAATTACATAGGATTCATTATATCATTTCGTCGTTTCAATATAAAAGATACTTTTCGTAGACATATAATAATACTTTTTTTGAACATTGTGTTTTCCTTATTGAAAATTATAATGATTGATGTTTGATAATAAAATCTGAAATCAAAGAATCTTGACTTTTGTATTATATCTTAGGAGTTACCTGTCGCTTTTGTTACATTCAAGTCGCGTTCTGCTGCTGCAGTAGCAGCTCAGTTGCAGCAGCATTCACATCCACTTATTTGGGTCACCGAACTTGCTCCAGAACCAAGGGATGTTTCCTGGAGGAATTTGAGATTATCCTACAGAGTCCTTCCACTTTGTAGACTTGGCGTTGTCATTGCAGCATCATTGCTTACAATTTTCTTTGCCATACCTGTTACTGCAGTTCAAGGAATAGCCAAATATGAAAAACTGAAGAAATGGTTTCCTCCAGCTATGGCTGTGCAGTTGATGTGAGAATCTTATACTAGATCCCCTTTGATTAAATGTCAAACTATTGAATAAATTATATCCTTGATAATTTATATATTATTTCTTAGTTTAGAACGAAGAGTATTTGTTTTCTTATCTTAAACTGACATGTTGCATGTTGTTCATTCTTTAGACCAGGATTAAGCTCTATTGTGACAGGATATCTTCCAAGTGTTGTACTCAAAGGATTTATATATGTTGTGCCATTTGCAATGTTCGCTATGGCTAAAGTAGCTGGATGTGTTGCAAGAAGTAAGGAGGAAATCAAAGCCTGTAACTTGGTTTTCTACTTTCTAGTTGGAAATGTTTTCTTCGTGAGTGTGTTATCGGGATCTCTCCTTGATACACTTGGAAAATTTATTAGCCATCCTAAAATTATTCCAAATGAACTTGCCACGGCTGTCTCCGCCCAAGTATGTTATTTCCATTTCTGTCATTCCTAGCATTTTCTGTCCAATTTGCATCATAATTTTGAACGATGTTGAAGATGTTTTCATGAATAATTAAGGCACAGTTCCAAGGATTGTTGTGTATCCTCCAGGGCATGTTTGAATTGGTTTATTTAAGTCTATCTACAACATAAGCCCTTGTGAGACTGTTTGAGAGAGCTTCTGTAAATAGCTTATGACAAATTCTCAAGCCGTTTTCAGCTTATTTCCATAAGTTTATGGCAAATTCATGATGGCTTATATAAATATAATTGAACTTTATTTTATCTTTCTTTACAAAAATAACTTAGACATAAGCACTTAATTAGTGTGTTTATCATAACATAACCATAGTGAAATTGCCTCTTATATTTTAATGGTCTGTTGATGAGTTTGATTTCTGCTATACATTTGTCTTCAGGCAGATTTCTTTGTGACATACATCTTGACAGATGGACTGTCTGGTTTTTCTTTGGAAGTTCTCCAACCTGGCCTACTTATTTGGGATGCTTTAACGTCTTGTACTCTTGGCCGTCAAAGAGAGAGGAATCCTTATCTTTATTCATTGCCTTACTTTAGAATCATCCCTTTTGTCTCTCTCTCAATACTAATTGGTTTAGTGTATGCAGTAGTTGCGCCGTTGTTGCTCCCATTTCTCATTGTTTACTTCTGTCTAGGCTATGTTGTCTATATCAACCAGGTATGCTTGTAAGACTCTTAACACGCTCATTTATTGTGTTGTTTTATAAATATAATCCAATGCACAGGGACACAGATAGACGCAATTAGTTACATATATGGTAGGAATAGACCAAGCTGCCCAATAGAGGTCTATAGCCTAACCTAGTTAATGCCTGGTATGGCTCGTTCTGTTTAGAAAAAGATCAGGTTTAGGCTTTCCAAAGCATTTTAAATTAAAAATGTCAGGCTTGGGATGGTAAAAAAGCCTATTACAGCTGTCATAAAAAAAATAGTGAAGTAGATCTTAAACAAACTTTGTCAGACTTCCTAAAAGATCATACCAGACCTAAAAAAATAGGTATATGATAAGTAGAGAATTGCTCTTCTCCCATCTGTTTTCGCTCATTCCCGTCCTACGTGAGTTAACTCACGCTGAAAAATACACCTATGTGAGTTAACTCACGCTCGGCTATTCGACGGGAATGAGCAAAAACAGATGGGAGAAGAACAATTATCTGATGAGTATTAGGTAAGACTCGGGCCTAATATTTTCAATGTAGGCCAATCTCATGTCTTACAAAGCCTAGCCTACTTCCACCCACATATTCAATCTTAGGTGATTATGTATTTGTCTAAAATTGTTCACATTGAAAGATCAGCATTTACCTTTCACAATGAAGTTTGAAAATGAACGTGGCCAGATCTTATGTTGGTTTCTATGAATGTTGTCTTAAGCTGTACAAAACATGACTTTGCAGATTGAAGATATGTATGAAACTACATACGAAACATGCGGACAATATTGGCCATACATTCATCACTACATTCTCCTTGCAGTCATTCTCATGCAGATTACCATGATTGGTCTGTTTGGACTCAAGTTAAAGCCAGCTGCTTCCATATCCACCATACCATTGCTTTTGTTCACGCTGATGTTTAACGAGTACTGCAAGTTGCGATTTCTCCCTTCCTTTCACCATCATTCTTTTAAGGTATACTTCACTCACAATCTTTAATGAGTGAAAGGAATATATACTATATGGTATAGGACAAGAATAAGTTCTTTCTGAATATGTTTTCTAAATTCATCATTTCTTAGGTTGACATGAGTTACAATTTCTGTAGCAATTTGTTATACCTTACTGAATATATAATTTCCCGGTTAGGATGCGGCTGAAAATGATGAACTTGATGAAACGTGCGGTCAGTTGGAGTTCCATTACAAGAATGCAAGCAATGCATATTATCCTCCAGGTTTGCAACCAGTGAGTTTCGCAGCATCAGAGTCCAGCTCAACACCATTAGTATCTTCATGATCTTCACTTTTGTAACTTTTTCATTGATTCTTAAAAAATAATGATATATGAAGTATAGAATGAAATAAAATGTATCAGAAGCCAAGAATTATTCAGTGCTGTAACTGCGTAGTACGGAAAACAACAGTTTGTATAAATCCTACTACACAATAGTGCCAGAGCCACTATTTGATAGCATTTTGAACTAAATTGCACACAATGGAACACTAGCGATTTGTTCAAATTTTGCGTTATAGCCACTATTTAATGACACTAGAATTATTCCTATATAACTTCACTCTTGATTAGTCCGACTTTTGTCCTTGAACAGATCAGCCATGCTGCCTGTTTACATAAAGGATAGTATATCAGTTTACTTCCAAATCATCATAGCTTAAACTTAGGTTATTAAATCTTTCAGAACTAGTATTATTTTCTAGTAGAGTCTTAGCATTTGTGGATAAGATATCCTCCACTATATATCCTTTCAAAACTAGAATCATTTCCATGCTAGATTCATGGAGTGTTTGATCGCACATGAAATAGTTACAATTTTACAGAAGCAAATACTTCAGAAAACAAGCATACACCACTTGATAGTTGATACAGGCAAATGCAAACCAAAAACATTAAATTCAAAAGGGAAACCACACTCAATATAACACTTGGTTACTAGGATGTCAATGATCTGCAATTCAGAGTATCTATAGGCCTTTTCCTAAAGCCTAACTAGCCACCCCTTTCTCCTATGACTAGGCATAGCAAGAAACATTTCCCTCCAATCAGGATCCATAAATTTTTCCAGAGCTTTCATATAAATGTCATCTGTAACATCTTCAATCTTGTCAAGAGCAGTCACACACTCAGTAATTGAAGAACTGGCATTTATACTCCTGGACTTAAACCTCTCCTTTTCGGCTAAAATAAAAGCTAATTTTGCCTCAGATGCTTGAGTCCATGCTACTAGTGCATTTATCAATGCATTTTTTGAATATTCTTTTTCATCTGAACTATCTTCAACTGTATTCAGTGAATCTGTATTATCATCTGAACTATCTCCATCTATTTTGGTTGATTCTTGTGTGGATGAATAATGAAATACTCCAGCTGCAATATTTCTGATTTCATATAACTTATAATGGTTATATCTTTTCATTTAAAATTAAGCAGCATTTTTTATGTAAATAGCTAAGTATGTATAGCTGGTCAATACTTCATATTGACCACTAAATCAAAATCATAACCCCAGACAAGAAATATTGACCATAAAATAAAACCATATCATTCTGCTAAAGTTTTTCACTTGGTTTCTGAATCTCACCCAAATTTAGTGTGTTGCAACCCATGAAGCACAGACATGGATCTCGTCACGTCGACACCTATAAGATTTTTTTTAAAAATGACATAATTCAATGTAATCAAGTATATTGGTGACAAGTGTCGGACACTGCAACACGATTTCGATTAGAAGTGTAGGTGCTTCAGAGGTTGCAACTGGCAAGAGTAAAGAGAAAACATGAAACATAATTCTCAATTTATACATCTTTTGCCTTAGTTGTTCAACACTAAAACTATTAGCTATGGTAATCAACCAGATAGTCATGTTTTATAGTAAAAGGAAAGGAAGACCACTAAATCAAATCATAACCCCAGACAAGAAATATTGACCATAAAATAAAACCATATCATTCTGCTGAAGTTTTCAATTTGTTTCTGAATCTCACCTAAATTTAGTCTGTTGCAACCTATGAAGTACAGACATAGACACCCGTCATGTGGACACCTATAAGATTTTAAGAAATTGAAGTTACATATGTCAAACATTCGAACACGTCTTCGATTAGAAGTGTTGCTGCTTCAGAGGTTGCAACTTCTAATAGTAAAGAGATTGCAACTTCTAATAGTAAAGAGAATTCATGATAAATAATTCTCAATTATACATCTTTGCTTTGGTTGTTCAACACTAAAACTATTAGCTATAGTAATCAACCTGATAGTCATGTTCTAGAGTGATAGGAAAAGATGACACCATTTATAAACACGTTCAGAATTGGACATCTAGAGCGCCGTGCAACTTGATAATGGACGATACAACAAATATGGAATATGGGCTCTAATACCATGATTACCATCTTAGAACTTAAATTCCTACAAAACCGTCTTGTAACATAAGAAATGTGTAAATACCTAACTTAATCTTTTCTTTTTGGTGTTAGTCCTCCAGGGTAAAAACACCCTTGTAAATACCAGAATTGTTCCATCCAAAAATCGAACTCAAATTATCCTAAACAATTTGTCGTAGTGGAGTTCATTAATCAGTTAATCAGGAATCGAACCCATACCTTCAACTCATTAACTCTTAACTCAAACCAATTTAACGACCCAACCTCTTCATCAATTGCATATATGACATTATTCATTAAATAATTTGGGAAGTAGATTGATGGGATCCTATTATTTCAATGATAAAATCAAATATTTACAACATATAAATATCTAAGAATGATGAAATGGTAAATGAAAGAAAAGAAAGTGTTTAGAGGAGAACCTGTTGTTGTTCGTCATCCTTGATGCGTGGCGCCCGGGACCATGCCCTTGCTCGCTGTGAGATTTGGGGAACCTCAACACCGTAAAAAGCACAACGGAATTCGAATTCTGATTTAATAGTTATTTACCCCTACTTTTTTTTTTTTTTTTTGTGAATAAAGTTATTACTCCTAAAGTCCTACCTTCATTTTTACACTCAAAATATATTCTTTCATAAATAAATATTTTTATGAAGAGGTTTGCTAGAATACACCATTTAATTTTTATTAAGATGTGTTTTAGTAAAAGTATAACTAAAAAGTTGTTAAATACACCTTAAGATGAATATTGTTAAAACACTCATTCTAAAAAATAAGTGGGTGTATGTTAGCAACTCTTATAGACATTTGCTAGAATACACTCACTTATTTTTTTAGAAGATGTGTTTTAGCAAGTTATAACTAAAAAGTAATTAAATACACCCTAAGGTGTAGCTTGCTAAAACACTCCTACATAAAACCTAGTGGGTGTGTTCTAGCAAATCCCTTTTATGAAAAGTAATATTTATAAACATATTTCTTATAAAATGTTGGGTAAATTAAGTTTTTAGTCCCTATAAATATTCATAGTTTTGTTTTTAGTCCCTACAAAATAAAATTACACTTTTTAGTCCTTGTGGCATTTTCCAAAAGCATTTTAGAGACCAAAAATGTTGATGGAAAATTTTGATAGGGACTAAAAATGCTGACGGAAAATTTTATAGGGACTAAAAACACTAACGAAAAATTTTGTAGGGACTAAAAAGTGTGATTTATTTTTATAGGGACTAAAAACAAAACTGCAGATATAGGGACCAAAAACTTAATTAACTCTAAAATGTTTGAATCACAACTCTCTCCTTTTATATAAGGTGCATTTTTTAAAATGCACTCTCTTTATGTAGACATGGCAACAGGGCGGTGGCGGGTTTTGACATACCCGGCCCCGGCCCCGTCCCCGTTTCACGGTACCCAGCCCCGCCCCCGTCCCAAACCCGACGGGGCTAAAAAATTTACCCCCATACCTGCCCCCAACGGGGACGGGTTTCCCGGCCCCACCCCACCCGCGAAAAGTGTAACAAAAAAATTACAGTAAGCCTGGAAGAAACATTTTATCTATTCTAAAATAGTATTTACTAACGACACAAATTGAATATACTTACCAAACAGTAACAAGCAGCAAGATTCTTATAACCAATACCTCCAAAGTAAATTATATGTTCAAGACAACAGAACATAGACATGAACATCCCATAATGGAGAGAAACTTAAAAGTAAGGCTAGCATGTAGATGAAGGGGAAAAGCTTAACAGCAGGAGAAAATTGTAGCACCAACAAAGGGAAAAGATATGATACACAAACACTACACGCTACACATAATCAAAATGTCACAAATTATACTATAGTATGTGCATGTTATTATGTAAGAAAATTTAGCAGCATATGAAATGCACAAATAGAGGAGGGATCAAGTTACTCTAAGAGTAACTTTAAGCAGAGTTACTTCGCTCAAAACTCATTATAAGGTAATAATGGTAATAAGGCAAATTCCCATATACGGGTGTGGGGCGGGGGTGCGGTGCGGGGCGGGGCGAGTGTGAGTATCCCCCAGCCCCGCCTCCTCCGGGGTTTTCCCGTATCCGGACCCAGATAATTCGACTTTTCCCCGTTAAAATTGAGGTGTGGGAGGGTGGGATCCGACGGGCGCGGGTTGTATTGCCATGTCTATCTTTATGTCATTGTTATAAACAAATATTTTATTTTTAAATATTTTTTTGACAAAATTTTAAAATAACTTATAGAGAGTCAAGATCTTTTGACACCAGATGTCAACGGATGGTTTGACACCAAATCTCAATCATCTATCTTTTCTAATCAATGGTTAATAATAGTTTTAAGAGAAATGCTAGCAACACACATTCTAACACACACTTTTCAGTACACTCTCTTTGATTGGTTAGAATTCACATAGGACCCATCAAAATTATATGGGACCCACATGATTTGGTGGGTCTCATGTGAATTCTAACCAATCAAAGAGAGTGTGTTGAAAAATGTGTGTTAGAATTAACTCATGTGAGTATTACTTAGCAAATCCTTTTTTGTTCCATACTTTTTTTTTAATCGAATCCTTTTGCATTTCATACTTTTAAAGGAGTCTAATCATCTCATCCGAGGATATCATTAAACAATATCAACCAATAGGAATGGGCCGGACCCTAATCATGGAATCCGGTTTAACAATTTCGGTACTTTGCTAGTTAATTACTTGTGGACACCAATATATAAATTATTTCTCCTCTAATTCATGGCACATGTCACAAAATATATTTTATTTTCCATTTATTTTCTCATTGTTTTTTGTCAAGTACCCTAATAACTAGAAATTCATCTTTAAGGTGGATAAGTGGGGTGCTCGGAGTCTGAACATCAACTCTTGCATATATTATGCAATGTCCCTACAAACTGAGTAAGCTCAAGGAGACTCCTTCATTCTTTTTTACTTATCGCATTTGAAGAAATATTTTGGTCATATTCACTTGTTGTTTTCAAAGTTTAATGCATCATTATTTATAAATTTGTCTCGAATACTCTTAGTTATTTATCGTAAAGAGGAACAAATGAAATTAAATAATAAATTATTAAGAGTATTACTCTCTCTGTCCCAAATTATAAGTTTTGTGAAATTTTTTGTCTCAAATTATAAATCGCTTTGCAATATCAATGAAAGATTAATGTTACTTTTCTTATTACCTTTAACTATTTATTAATTTATCTTCTTTTAATTCTGTAATTTATCTTTTCATAACATTAATAAAAGATACTTTTGTGAAATGACTCATAATTTCTCTTTTCTATATGTGAAAATTAATACATTTTTAATTTATATGAAATGATATCAAAAGTAACAAAATTGATTATTTCACTGTTCCAAAGTACATGCCGTAATTAAACAATACGCACTATTTACATAACTAACTTTGACTGTATTTTTTAGCTAATATATAAATACAAACGTTAGCGTATATCGTTTGATTTGTCAATTAATATATTCAAAATTTTAAATTTTTATTATTTTTTATCATAAATTATTAAATATATCAATGATTGAAATTGTGCATTTACATATGTGAAATAGTTGATTGCGACATGTACTTAAGAATGGAAGAAGTAGTATATACTTCTTCCGTCTCAAAATGTAAGGGTCAACATAAGTTGATGTATTTGATACAAATTTTAAATTAAATACATTAACTTTTGTTGATCAATTTTTGCTTACATTTTAGAACGGATGGAGTATTTAAAAGTTAAAAAAAAATTTTTTTAAGGAAGTCAAAATACAACTTATAAAAAGAAAATGGAATATTTTTCAGCATTTATTTCTACTATTGACTTTTTGTTTTACTACCTCCTATTCAAATACCGAGGCAAATTAGACCACCTCAACTAAATCTTATATTTTCCTTTCCCCAAGCTTCTTTCATAAGTATTTTTTGTCCCTTTAGTTAACACCAATTGTATGAGTTGAGTGCAGCACATGTTGTTTTTGTCACTCTATTTAACACCAATTGTTTGTTTAATTTGTTCACATATATATTTTTTTTCTTTAGACAAATATGAGTAACACAGAGAGAAATCAAAGTATGAAAGAATGGTTCATATCTTCCCAAGCTCTTCTTAGCATGTTATTAGTGCAAATATTTGCAACTGGGATACAACTTCTATCAAGGGTCATCTTGGTTCAGGGCACTTTCATATTTGCACTCATTGCATATCGACACATTGTTGCTGCTGTTTGTGTCACCCCCTTTGCACTCTATTTTGAAAGGTTATTAATATATTTTAACTTAATTTTGAATTGCCAATAGTTTCATTGATCTAGTAACTAGTATAATTTTTCATCTTTGCTTCACTTCCCTTTTAAGAGTCAATAACCATTTAATTGGAGGTTCGATCCCTAACTGCGTATGTACATATGAAAAAGAAAGTGTGAGAGACGTTTACCATTGATGTGTACCTCAGATTATCCGTCTCAACCGTTACACATGATTTGGAAGTTGTAGACATATCAATAATTTATTTTAATAAGTTTTTCCTAACAATTATTCATATTAAATAAGCTCATCCAAACACTTTTAATAGGTTAAAAATGTAAGACCTTTTCGTAAATGTATATAAATTTTCTGTCCTCTTTTTTTGCTTTCATACAAATGCTTACATAAAGGGATGGAGATAGTACTTCTTATACAAGAAAATTTATTGATCTAAGTTAGACCAAATACACGTATCATTTGCATGAAAAGTAAAGAAAAAAAAAACTAAGATGATGGAACGTGGAACCATTTTTCATTGAGGCTAACCAAGTTGCCGATACGTAAGCCAATATGTAGTCTTTTTGCTTTTGATATATATAGATTTTTTAATGAAGTTCCAGAAATTCTGGATGTGCCTTTCGTGGCAGACTCGACTATCTACATCATTTTCCTTGGGTATTTAATAATAGTCTTAGCCTCTTAGGTAATGTTTCTCCCTCAATTTCACCCTAAGTAAAAAAATTAAAAAATAACTTGAGGGGTACCTTTTTATTTGCATTAAACTATTAATTAATATATACTCTCTGTCTCCGTGAGCTTAACTCAATTAGTAGAGACATTGCATAGTTTATGTAGGAGTCGAGGTTCGAACTCCGAACACCCCACTTTTCCACGTTTAATTGTGTGAGTTCCAGCCACTAGGCTAGGCTACTAGACAAAAAAAAAAAAACAATGGGTGAGAAAATGGTTATATTTAGATCAAATTTTGAACCAAATACAAAAGTATTTGTTTACTCACTTTTGTTTATATTTTATAACGGATGAATCCATTAGTTGTAATCTTATACTAATGCTTGAACAATAACTGTTGAATCGATTTAGTTATTCTTCTTGTGATTTGATATTATTTGTTCATTACTTGTTGCAGAGGAGTGTTGAAGAAGTTGAATTGGAGAGTTTGGTTATGGCTTTTCTTTAATGGATTAGTGGGGTAAGCTTATTGTTCCTTTTTTTTATACAATATTTCATGTTTCTCTTTGAAAACTAGATTGACTTCTCTTTTAAATTGAAATTTGAGCTAGCACTCAATGATACATAAAGTATAATTGTTGGGTTTATGGCTCCTCTCTTATATATTATTTATTACTCACTTTTTCATCAAATGTGAGATTTTTAACTCATATTTACTACACAACAATCTTCCTATTAAGTGCGAGTTCATTCCATTCATCTGTTATGCTCCCCTACAAGCGAATATTTGTTCATTCACATGCACTTGTACGGCCTTTGTTGCTTCATTCGACAACACATGCCGCCTGACCACCATTGTCGGGAAGCCTTTCGATACAAAGAGTCAATCGAACTCTTCATCGAATTATTGACTTTGATACCATTGTTGGATCAATTGTGAGTCAATCTCATTCCATCTAATGTAAGGCTTCTACCTCACACTTGCTACACAACAATCTCCCTCCTCAACTGTGAATTCAGTTCCATTAATTTATCTAATGGTATGCTCCCCCTCATGTAGAAATTTGTTCATCCACATACACTTGTACCATCATTGCTCGTGCTCTCAACATGATACGCCTTCTGACCATGATATTATCAAGAAGAATTTCGACACAAGGAGTTGGTTGAGCTCTTCGCCAAACCATCAAGTTTGAGTCATTTCCATCTAATGTGGAACTTCTAACTCGCAGTTGTTAATTACACAACAATCTCCCTAGAGTGTGAGTCCATTCCATTCACCTTGTATGCTTCCCATCAAGCACAATTTTTTTCATCCATATAAAACTTGCACCATCATTTTCACTGCACTCAATGGAACATTCCGTCTGACCACCATTTTTCGGAAGACTTCCATCATAAAGAGTCGATTGAACTCTTCGTCGAACCATTGACTTTGACACCAACGTTGGGTCATGAAGGGAGGCAATGGATCATCCACATTGAGCTGAGAACAATCATATTCATGAGCTGGAAACCACATCTTAACTCAAAACCTTAAGACATTTGATTTATGGATTTTCTCACTTTTATATTGTTATCTCACTTTTCCATTCATTATAGAAATTCTAAATCACATACGAGGGAAATGAACCTCTAGATGGAAGTCTATATGGAAGTTTCAAATACGAGGGAAACCAATAAATGAATCCCAGTTATGAATCCCTTAAGAAAACTGCTATATTACAATGTGATTTACAATTTCAATCAATCACAAATTATCTTATGTGTCTCATTCAAATCAGTTGCGATTAAATCAAATATTTTTAACAATAGTTTATAAATTAACAAGGTATATAGTTTCGACATTATAAAAATCAAGTGAATTTTACATCAATTTCTATCAAAGTGTTATATGTATCACAGGATGACAATGGCTTTTGGATTGTTCTATTATGGTCTCCGAGACACATCTGCTACTTATGCTGTCAACTTTCTCAACTTGGTTCCCATTTGCACATTCTTGACTTCTATCATATGCAGGTATCTAAATTAATTAAAAAAAATTAATTTAGCTACATAAATTAATTAATCTACCATATACTAGTATGTATAAATTTGTGAATGACTATACTGCAGAATGGAGAATTTGAGTATTGGAACATGGGTTGGTAGGGCTAAGGGTATCGGGGCAATTTTGTGTGTTGGTGGAGCATTAGCTACAAGTCTTTACAAAGGGAAGGAATTTTATATTGGTCCTCATCATCATAGTTACCATTCTGCAGGGGTCATTTCTGTTGTAGCACACAAAACTCATATGCTTCGTGGAACTTTCTTTTTGGTTGGATCATGTTGCTCTTACACAGCTTGGTTTATTCTGCAAGTATGTATATATGCTCCCTTTTTTCATTTCTCAATTATATTGTAGGGTTATACATGTTTACCCTCAGGAAAAAAATTTGTTTAGATTCTAACCCTGTAATTTAAAGATTATTTGGTTTTAGACCTTCATGGCATCAAATTACAAAATTTAAAGAACTTTCGCCCCCTATAATTTTGGTTTACCCCCTGCCATATCATCGATTTTGTACGGTCAAAATTCATGAAGGTCCAAAACCAACGAATCTTCAAATTACATGATTGGAATCTAAACAAATTTTTTTACAGGGGTAAACTGAAAATCGTTAATATTGCAGGGGATAAACATATGTTAACCCTAAAATATATTCCAAACTTAGGCATTTTTCATATGTACATATATTCATAACCAGCTAGATTTTGGAGTCTACTTTTTCAGTTTTGTGATGAAAAAATTGTAATATTTTATTTAAGTGTGTGTGTGTGTATATATATATATGTGTGTGTGTTTTGAATTTAAACAGGTGAAGATGGTCAAAGTACTTCCATTGAGGTATTGGGGAACAATGTTGTCATGCATTATGGCAGCAATTCAGTCAGTAGTAATAGGCCTATGCATAGATTCCAGTAAAGTTGCTTGGAGATTAGGGTGGAATTTACAACTTATCACTATACTCTATTCGGTAAGATCATTTTTTACTAAATTATGCTTACCTTCAAATGGAAGTTTTTATACATAGGATGATCAATTGACACTATTTGGATATACTTCAACTTTGAAAATTATATTTAAAATTTAGTATGTAAGGCCAGAATGGTTTTATTCTAATAGGTAAATTTCTCAAGATTATAGCCCTAATTAGGGCAATACTATTATTGGATGTGAAACTCTCAAGATTAGGTTGTTTTTTAAACGTTGTAAATTAGATAAAGCAATTTGTTTTGAGAATGTGTATTCTGAATAAGGACCATTGACACTAATGATTTGGATTTAATGTTATGCAGGGAGCATTGGCTACTGCTGCAACATTTTGCTTACTATCATGGGCAATTATAATCAAGGGACCTAGTTATCCTCCAATGTTCAACCCACTTGCTCTAATTTTCGTTGCAATATCAGAAGCTTTCATACTTGGTGAACCACTGAAAGTTGGAACGTATGAATACTTTTCCTTCTTCATATTATAACATTTTTCAATTCTCCTTTAAATTCTATGAAAAAAAAATAAAAAAATAAAAAATTATAAATCGAACCAAAGATCAAACCAGTGAGATATCATGATCATGGTTTAATCGGTTCAATCACTAATTCGATAATTGTTTACAGGTTGCTAGGCATGGTTTTGATCATAGTAGGATTGTACTACTTTTTATGGGGTAAAAGGAATGAGATGCCATGTTCACCACAAACAAATGTAGCAGCTGCAGAATTATCAACAATCATGGTTGATGATCCTACTTTGGCTCAATCAAGAGCTGTTGTAGTACCAAGTTCTTCACCAAATGAAAATGTACATATTGAAATTGATAAAACAGATAAAAACTAATTAATTATTGGTTTTTTCATCAAGATCCTGCCTTGTAAGCAGAAATTAAATAAAACTTATATGAATGTGTTGCTATTAATTTATTTATTTTATGAATGTGTTGCTATTAATTAGAATAATCTGCACGTTGTGCAAACGATTATTATGTTTGAAGAGGGAAGCGCATAGGAATTTAATATATTAGAATGAGTTGAAATGATGTATAAAATTTCTAAATAATATAATTTTGTCAAAAATTTATTTGTTGGATGCAAAATTATAAAGGACGGATATTTTTTTTTTTTTTTGACAAATGGATAATATTTTTTTTTTGTTAACTAGCGAAAAGACGAGCACGTTATTTCATTAATGTTTGAAAATTATGAACGGTGTTTTTTTTATGAAATTTTGATTTTGATTAAAAACTAAAAAAATATATAAATGTTTGTTGCTTTCAAATTATAAAAAATCAAATTAACCAAGATTATCTATTTCAACGACATCGACAATAATACAATATAACAAAAAAAATCTAAATTCTTTTTTAATGACACCAACAACAATTTTATTATAGAAAAAGATTTTTAAGGGTATAATTGGAATGATGAAAAAGTAAGTATAAATATATTTATCTAGTTTGTTACACTTTTTAAATGATAAAGGAAAAAAACAAAAAAATATATATTCATATCGTGTTTGTTACATTTGTTTTAATATTTAAATTTATTCTTATCTATTTGTTACATGTGTTATTTGTATTGAAAATTGAGGGTATTTTTGGAAAGAAAAATTCATCCAAAAGTGCTGAAAGGGGTAATTTTCTTTATATATAGTATAAAATAGATAATAATAGTTAAATAGTTGTTCCTTAAAAAAAAAAAGTTAAATAGTTGTGTAAATCATGGAAAATGATAACAAGTGCTCTTGAGATACTCTTTAAACACTTAAAATCGTAAGGTTTTATAAAAAAAAATTGTGTATTTAATAGATTGAAAGTTGAAGTATTTAAGTTTTTGAGTTTTTAAAAAAATAATTTCTTGGTTTAAAATTTGTACTCAAGAGGAACACGTTAGCAAGACTCAAAAAAATTAGGGGTGTTTAAATATAACCATCCGATCCGATGTGAAATATGTGAAGTGGGATGACAAATTATTTTATTAGACGATGCATTTTAGTGTTTTTTTATACAGCACTTTTAGTGATGTTGAGTCGGTATTATAGTATAATAGAATAGAATTATTAGTGCACCTACTCCATTGTAAAGTAGGAGAAATTGCTACCCACTATGATGTTAACGTTCTAAATAAAATTTTAAGAAATTTTTTGTATGTACTTAAAAAGTTATATATTTATAGGAATTATTTTTACAATGATATATAGAAATGAAAAATAGATTCAACCAAAATCAATATAAATGAATGTCCACACGTCTTAGCTCAACTAATAAAAATATTGAAATTGTTAGGTTTGACATCGTAATTGGAGTTCAAACTCTGGCTTTTCACTTATATGTATGAGTTTTCAATTACTATTGTCATGTTGTCTATTTATAGATATATTGTTAGGTTGAATATTTCCATCCAAACTTGAATTTAAGACCTCGTTGAATTTCAAGTGGAACGTATCACTTCATCTACATAAATATACATACATATTGTTTTTACCCCATAGATTCTCTCTACTTGAATTAATTCTATGATTCAAAGTTCATGTGGTCGCATTGTGGGAGTCTAACATTGTTTGCTAGATTCAACTTTGCCGGTTAAATATGTATTTTCTTACTTGCATATCACGCCAAGTAAAGGTGGCTTAGATTAATGGAACACTTACTTCCTCAGCCGTCTCTATTGTTAAATAAGAAAATTATTGTGCCTTATATATGTAATATAATAAACCTCTATTCAACAATAACAATTTGTCATTACGTGTGATTCTTCTTCCATTTCAACTAACTGAAGAATACATTACAATCATGGACAGAACCTCTTACATCAATTTCAACATTTCAAAAAACAGAAAGAAAGAAAAAAAAAACCATGGCAGAATTGGTTGGTGGAGCATTTCTTTCATCATTCTTTCAAGTGGCTCTTGAGAAGTTATCTTCCAATGATTTCATAGACTATTTTCGTAGAGGAAAACTTGACGATACACTGCTAGAGAAACTTCAAGTTACACTCAATTCTATCAACCATGTGCTGGAAGAAGCGGAGACAAAGCAATACCAAAGCTCATACGTGAAGAAGTGGCTTGGTGATCTTAAACATGTTGTGTATGAAGCAGATCAACTTTTGGATGAGATTGCAACCTACACACCACACAAGAAGCTGAAAGTTGATTCTCAACCTTCTACTAGCAAGGTATTCGACTTCTTTTCATCTTTTACTAATCCGTTTGAATCTAGGATCAAAGAATTGTTAGAAAAGTTAGAATTTCTTGCAAAGCAAAAGGACGTGTTAGGGTTAAAACAAGACATTTGTGCTAGTAATGACGGTGAAGTCAGTTGGAAAGCTTTAAAAAGATTGCCTACTACATCTTTGGTGGATGAATCGAGCATATATGGCAGAGATGGTGACAAAGAGGAAGTAACAAAATTTTTACTTTCTGACATAGATGGTGGCGACCGTGCACCAATAATCAGCATAGTGGGTCTAGGTGGAATGGGAAAAACCACCCTTGCTCAACTTGTGTACAATAACAACATGATACAGAAACAGTTTGAACTAAAAGCTTGGGTCTATGTTTCCGAAACTTTTAATGTTGTTGGACTTACCAAAGCAATTTTGAGGTCATTTCACTCTTCGGCAGATGGTGAAGACTTGAATCTACTCCAACATCAATTGCAGCAGAGACTAACAAGCAAGAAATATCTGCTTGTTTTGGATGATGTCTGGAATGGGAGTGCGGAATGTTGGGAGCGCTTACTTCTTCCTTTTAACAATGGATCTACTGGAAGTAAGATTGTTGTGACAACACGTGACAAGGAGGTAGCGTCAATCATGAAGTCCACCAAACTTCTTAATTTGAGGCAATTGAAGAAGAGTGAATGTTGGAGTATGTTTGTGAGACATGCTTTTCACGGCACAAATGCAAGTGAATATCCAAACCTAGAATCAATTGGCAAGAAAATAGTAGAAAAGTGTGGAGGGTTGCCTCTAGCTGTAAAAGCAATAGGGAATCTCTTGCGAAGAAAATTCTCTCAACGTGAATGGGTTAAGATATTGGAGACAGATCTGTGGTGTATATCAGAGGGTGATAGTAACATTAATTCAGTTTTGAGGTTGAGTTTCCATCATCTCCCTTCGAATCTTAAGCGTTGTTTTTCTTATTGTTCCATATTTCCAAAAGGTTATATTTTTTGCAAGGCTGAATTAATCAAGCTTTGGATGGCAGAAGGTTTGTTGAAGTGCTGCAGAATTGACAAAACTGAAGAAGAGTTGGGTAATGAATTCTTTGACGATCTAGAATCAGTTTCATTTTTTCAACGATCGGGATATGTTGATTATAAGTACTTTGTTATGCATGATCTTGTCAATGATTTAGCAAAGTCAGTGTCGGGAGAATTTTGTTTGAGAATAGAGGGTGATTGGGAACAAGATATTCCTGAAAGGACACGTCACATTTGGTGTTCTCTTGAATTAAAAGATGGTGATAAAATATCACAACAAATTTATCAGGTAAAGGGATTGCGCAGTTTGATGGCTCGAGCAGGTTATGGTGGTCAACGCTTCAGGATATGCAACACAGTACAATATGATTTGTTTTCAAGACTAAAATATTTACGGATGCTGTCCTTAAGGTTTTGTAATCTCAAGAAGCTAGCCGATGAGATAAGCAACTTAAAGCTTCTGCGTTATCTTGATCTTTCTCGAACTGGGCTAACAAGCTTACCTGATTCCATTTGTATGTTGTATAATTTGGAAACATTGATATTGATTCATTGTCCACTGACTGAGTTCCCTTTAGAGTTTTACAAACTTGTCAGTTTACGCCATCTTATTCTCAAAGGCACTCGTATAAAGAAGATGCCAGAGCATATAGGAAGACTACACCATCTTCAAACACTGACTGATTTTGTTGTGGGAGACCAAAAAGGGTCAGATATTAAGGAGTTGGAAAAACTCAACCATCTTCAAGGTACACTTCGTATTTCAGGGTTGGAAAATGTCATTGATCGTGTGGATGCAGTGACAGCAAATTTGCAAAGTAAGAAATATTTAGACGAATTGCGTATGATGTTTTCTTATGGTAAAGAAATTGATGTCTTTGTCTTGGAAGCTCTCCAACCAAATATCAACCTTAATAAGCTTGATATCGTCGGCTATTGTGGCAATAGCTTTCCAAATTGGATCAGAGACAGTCATTTACCCAATTTGGTATCTCTTAAGCTGACTGAATGTAAATTTTGCTCTCGGATGCCACCACTTGGGCAACTCTTCTCTCTCAAAGAACTTTCTATTTCAGGCTGCCATGGAGTAGATAGCATTGGCGAAGAGTTTTACGGCAATAACTCATCAAATGTTGTGTTCAGGTCCCTCGAAATTTTGCGATTTGCGAAAATGTCTGAATGGACAGATTGGTTATGTGTTAAAGGTTTCCCTTTGCTGAAAGAGCTGTCAATAAGATACTGCCCCAAGTTGAAACAGACACTGCCTCAACATCTTCCTTCTTTGCAAAAATTGACGATTAGTGATTGCCAAGAGTTGGAGGCTTCGATTCCCAAGGCTGATAATATTGTTGAGCTAGAGCTAAAAGGATGTGAAAACATTTTGGTAAATGAATTGCCGTCCACCTTTAAAAATGTCTTCCTTTGTGGAACTCAGGTCATCGAGTCTTCCTTGGAGCTAATTCTACTCAACAATACCGTTCTTGAAAATTTGTTTGTTGAGGACTTCAATGGTACATATCCAGGATGGAACTCTTGGAATTTGCGTAGTTGTGATTCTCTTCGCTATCTATCTATAAGCAGATGGCACTCCTCCACTTTTCCTTTTTCACTACACTTGTTCACCAATCTTCATTCTCTAAAGTTGGACGATTGTCCAAAGATAGAATCATTTCCTTGTGAAGGTTTGCCTTCTAGCCTAAGCATCCTCCATGTATACAGATGTCCCAAACTGATAGCTTCGAGACAGAAGTGGGGTTTGTTCCAACTCAATTCTCTGAAAGAATTCATCGTTAGCGATGACTTTGAAAACATGGAGTCCTTTCCGGAGGAGAGTTTGCTTCCACCAACTCTTGACCATCTTGAGTTGAGATATTGTTCAAAGCTAAGAATAATGAATTACAAGGGTCTTCTTCATCTCAAATCTCTCCAATCCTTACATATTGATGGATGCCTTCGTCTTGAGAGCTTGCCTGAGGAGTGTCTACCCAACTCCCTTTCGATTTTGTCCATTAATAACTGTCCGTTACTTAAGCAACGGTACCAAAAGGAGGAAGGAAAACATTGGCATAAAATTTGTCACATCCCTATTGTGTGGATAACTTGACTGATAATTAGCAGATGAAAATGGTATAGATCACATTCACCCATCTGTTTGTATGATGTGTAAAACATTTGTGAATTTTCTTTTACAAAATATGCCATAAGATTCAATATTTCATGTTGTACACTAGCTTATCCATAAATTGTATTTTTTTTTATCATATTTGAAATGTTATTTTTGTTATTAAGTTTCAATTTGGATGGATCAATTTAGTTTTTTTAGAAAAAAATATTGTTATTAAGTTGAGTGAATTTTATAAAATTTAAAGTATCAAATTTGCTAAAAGTTATGAGGATAGATATAGAATATGTTTGGTATGACTTTTACTTTTTTAAACTAGCCGTAGGAAATCACATTCAGTTAGAAGCTCAGTTTCCTAGCTTCTTCATTGAGTAAATAGGCAATTACTTCCCTGAAATTGTAAGTTTCTTCAATTACCCTCTGAAATTAACTAAACTTCAATTACCCTCCTGAAATTGCACAACGTTAATCAATTTACCCTCTCGGTCAAATTTTTCTGTTAGTGAACATGAACTTTTGCAAATACCCCCTGAAGTTTTGCAAATACCCCCTGAAGTATGCCCCCTAAACTTGAAAATTTATATATTTTTGTGTAATGAGAACTATTGCTCTTCTTTTTTATTTATTTATTTGGTGGGAAATAGGATAAAAAGGTAACATAGTGATTTCCTTGATGGTTGATTTATTAAATTTAATCTGGAGAAGTGAATGAATGATACCATCTTAAAAATAGGAACTAATTTGAGGTTTGGTCTTTTCTTTTTCACATTGCATGTCATATTAGAGGAAAATGCATAGACCTTAAATCTTAGACCATGTGAACTATTTGGAAAATGGAAAGACTTTATATTATTCTATGAAGTGTGAGTTATGCTCCAAGGTTCTTGGCTTGTTTTAGTATCAAAATGAAAAAAAGGTTTTGTGTCATATTTTATACAGGAAAAATAATTCACATCTAATTATGTACTAATCTTCTTCTTGTCTTGTGAAGATGGTGCACACTCCAAAATTAAACACTAGTATTTAAAAAAAAAAACTATGAGAAAAGCAAACAGGTACAAGCCTATTTTGATGTATATATGCATGTAGTTTTCCCAAACTCCAAAATTAATAGTTAGTTTTAATATTTAACTGTTAATTGTTTGCCTTTAAGAAAAAAATAATATAAATTTTTAAAGTCGGGGGCATTTTGCACATAAGTGCAAAACTTCAGGGGGGTGTTTGCAGAACATCATGTTCACTAATAGAAAAATTTAACGGGTGGGGATAAATTGATTGTGAAATTTCAGGGGGTAATTGAAGTTTTGTTAATTTCAAGGGGGTAATTGACGAAACATACAATTTCAGGGGGTAATTGCCTATTTACTCCTTCTTCATTTCAACGGTGGGCATGCCTTGAAACGTGGTTTTGGCTGAACCACCTCACCCCTCTAACAGACATATCAACTTTGTCTCAGAACAACTTTGCTTTAACGGAGGTTGATAGAAATGACATATTCGAAACAAACTCGAAACTTAAATGACTTATCTGAGACCTTAAAAACTTAAAATAGTTATTTAAAACAAACGTGAACTTGAAGGACTCGTGAAGGTATTTGACCTATAAAATAAACAAACAAACAAAAATCCAATTCAAAGACCAAACTTTCACGAAGAAACAAAAATAATTAAAACCAGTCACAGCCAATTTCTACTCTCCTCTTCTCAGACAGAAGAAAAATTCTCAAACTCTCTCTCGTCTTCTCCCTCACTCGCCGCCACCATCGTTGAGGGTTCCACAGGTAAGACCTCTCTCTCTTCTTCTCTCACGTTTTTCTCTCTGAGCAAACCGAGGTTTCAATTTGACTAGAGTACTTATCGTTTTTCATAAATACTCGTATTGGGGTTCAATTTGTTTTTTCTTTGTGAAACTCAGCACTCACAAACTGTTTGATGAAATGTCTCAGAAAGCAAACACAATGTTAAATTAGATATCAAGCTTAGGGTGGATGTATTAGGATAAATAACTTAATTAAATGCTTATGGTATATATAAATTAGTGTTAATGTGTAAGCTATTTTTATAGCAAAAGATCAAATAAGGTCAAATTGATTTCGTATAAGATTATAACCTATTATGGAGAGCTTATGGAAATAAGCTGAAAACAACTTATGGCATTTTCATAAGTTTTCTCCTTGAACCCTCCCATATAATCTCACAAGTGCTTATATCAGTAGATAAACTCAAATAAGCCAATTCAAAGAGGCCCTCAGTGTAATCTATATACTATACATAGTTGAGTCTCGAATTACGTGCAGCCATAGCCTTTACTTGATTATTTTTCTCATTTGTATAGAGATCATGCAAACTGACGCAATTTGTTTATTGTTTTTCAACAGCCATTTGGATCGTAACAGATACCTTCTGCGGGAAGCTACAAGCGGTTATCCGTTTCATCTTCAACAATGAAGCTTGTGAGTCATTATATCTGTTTTTTCCTGTGGTGGCATATGAAAGAATCTTCTGTTTATGTTTTTTGTACACAATTATCTTCGTGATTTAATTTTTTGTTATCTTCCTTGCCATTTTGCAGACATGTTTGAGCAAAGGAAGAGGCTTTCACTTCCCACCGTGTCACATGTTGAATTTTTGTGGGATTAGGATCTTATTCGATTGCCCTCTTGATCTTTCTGCTCTTATGGCCTTCTCCCCTGTACCTACTTTTTTGGATGCCTTGTCATTTGAAGAAAGCAAGAACGATGAGAAGAGACAGAAAATTGAAGATCTCCTTGATGCTAAAAGCTTAGTTTTTGCAGAACCTTGGTATAAGACTGTTAATAAATTACATCTATGGAATGCATCTTTAATTGATGTCATATTAATCTCCAGTCCAATGGGTATTATGGGATTGCCCTATCTTACTCGACAGAAGGGTTTTTCAGCTAAGGTAGTTTTCCTTTATTAATTGAACTATGTGCCCATTTTTGTCTTCGAATACTGTTTGCTTAGTATTTTGTGATCGATTGGTTAGATCTATGTAACTGAAGCATCAGCAAGAATAGGCCAGCTAGTGATGGAGGATCTTGTATCAATGCATGCGGAATTTAGGCAGTTTTACGGACCGGAGGAGTCTAGTTTTCCTCCATGGCTGAGGCAGGAAGGACTTGAAATACTTCCTTCAGCATTGAAAGAGATATTGGTAGGAAAAGATGGAGTGGAGTTGGGTGGTTGGATGCCCTTGTACAGGTGATACACTCTTCATGTAATTTTCATTTTGTCACAAACTTTCAATAGTCTAAATGTTCTACAACCAAAAAGCAGTATGCTTCACTCTTGCTTGCACTGGTTTTATCTTATTATTATGTTCTGATTGACTATTTATAAAATTTTCACATCCAAGTGCTGTTTACTTCTTTATTGCTGGGAGGTTTGTTGCTAAAGACTACAAAATCACTGCATCTCAATACTGGTTAGAGATGGGTGCATTGAACTCCCATTTTGGGATTATATATATAGGAGTTCAGTTTGTGTTAAATAGTCCTTCCTTGTTAGTGTAGACGTAGTTAAGGTATCACTTTCTATGTTATGTAATTGTTTTTTCTGTGTCCTGTCCATTTATTCATTGAAAATAATAACAAATCTTGGTCGTAAAGGTTGTAATGTGTGGAATTTCTCAGTGCAGCTGATGTGAAGGATTGTATACAAAAGATCAACACACTTAATTATGCACAGGAAGCTTGCTACAATGGTACATTGGTTATAAAAGCATTCAGCTCTGGTGTAGAAATAGGCAGTTGTAATTGGATTCTAAATGGTCCAAAGGGGGATATTGCTTATCTTTCAAGCTCCTGCTTCTTTTCTGCTCATGCAATGGCTTTTGATTACCGCAGTCTACAGAGGACTTGTACATTAATTTATTCAGATTTCTCATCCTTGATTGATGCACAAGATGTCGAGGATGGGGATAATTGCACTGATCCAACTTCTGATAAGTTATTATCTCCAAGGTATGATATTTTGAAATATTATTCACCTACAAACTCTAAGTTATATCTAGACACTTCACTTTTAGCTGCTCTAGAATTCAAGTTGTCATAAGCTTGAATTGATTGAAATATTCATCTGTTAATATTAACTTTTGTGTTGACTATTACTGCAGTTTTGAAGATTCGGATGGATTCAGTCTTGACTCCGATGTAAATTTAGAAGAAAAGGAAAAACTGGTTTTCATATGCTCATGTGCTATTGAGTGCGTCAAAGATGGTGGCTCAGTTCTTATTCCTATTAACCGACTTGGAACAATTTTGCAGCTTTTGGAGGAAATGGCAACGTTACTCGAAGCTTCAGCTATGGAGGTGTCCTTTCTTGTTTTGATATGTTCTGCAAATTAATGATATTATCAAAATCAAGTAAACTATAATGGAAATAAGTAATATGTTTTGTAGATGTAGTAAATTTTCCTTGTTTAAAATTGTTGATTTTTTGTAGCAAAATCAAGAAAACTATACTAGAGTCAATAAACATAACTTACAAAAGGATTTTTGTAGCAAAATCTGAGATTTCTGCTTGCTGACTTTGAAGTATTCATCAACTTTCAATTTGTAGGTTCCAATCTATATAATTTCTTCAGTTGCGGAAGAGTTACTAGCATTGCTTAACATCATACCAGAGTGGCTTTGTAAACAGCGGCAAGAAAGAGTACGCACCTTTTGAATTATGAATTTGGTCCTTTGCGCTGCATACTAAAATTAGCAAATTAATGAATTATGAATTTGGTCCATCTTTTGACATCAGAACTGGTACTGCAGTTATTTGCAGGGGAACCGTTGTTTGATCATGTCAAGCTCCTAAAAGAGAAAAAGATTTGCGTGGTTCCCAATATTCATTTACATCAACTTTTGTAAGAGTTTTTTTCTTCTTGTTTTCCCTTTCTCTTCTCTATGACAAAGAACCATCGTTGATTATGGAAATAATTAATCAAATTTAGTGTCTTTTTGCACCTTGTAGTGCAAAATCTTGTGTTCTAACAATGTTAATTGTTTGGGAAAATTTGTGTTTCCTTACTCAGAGTTTGAGTATTCATTAATAGCCTCAGAATATATAAATGACAGATGGTTTTGCTTGACATTTTTGTTGTTATTTTCTCACTGACGTGTTGCTTGTACTTGTAGAAAGGATTGGCAAGAACCCTGCATTGTATTTTGTCCTCACTGGAGTCTTCGTATGGGTCCCGTTGTCCATCTGCTTCGAAGATGGTGTGGTGATCCAAAATCTTTGCTTATCCTTGAGGTGTGTTGTATTCCTCAAAACAATGCTTCATCTGAGTCATTTTATTCCTTTATTGATTTTATTTCTTTTTAAGAAATTTATCTTTCAAATTTTGGTCATGCAAGATTCATCCTTTTGATGAAGTTGAAATTGCATTAACCAATGAGTTTACTTTGTGTAGGATATGGTCAATCCTGAGCTAGCTCTCTTACCTTTCAAGCCAGTTGAAATGAAGGTTCTTCAATGTCTGTTTCCCTCTGGATTAGGGTAGGTTTTCCTTTTCCTTAGACCTTAGACCTTAGTTACTTCTTATATTCCCAATAATGTATGTGTATGTTCTTGCAAATAGTTTTCTAAATCTGGAAAAAGATCTAGGCTATATGTTACTGGAAGTATTGAGTAGCCTCAGGAATATAGGAAGTAATTTGACATAATGAAGTATTTTGATCTCCATATTTGTAGGTTGCAAAAAGTTCAACCTTTGCTCAAGACGCTGCAGCCTAAGACTGTTCTGGTAATTGTACAAATGTTATTTTACTTGCACTACATTATTGTTTTTTAAGATTGTACACGTGATGTATTTATTTATTTTTTTAATTTTCTCATTCTGTAGTTCCCTGAAGATTTGAGATTGAAGATGAGTTTCTCATGTGAAAAGTCTTTCTCAGTTTCGTATTATACCGAAGCTGAAACTTTAAAAGTACCTTGTCAAAAGGAAAGTTCAGAGTTGAAGATGAGTTTCCCATATGAAAGTTCTTTCTCAGTTTCGTATTATACCAAAGCTGAATTTTTAAAAGTACCTTGTCAAAAGGAAATTTCAGAGTATTTGGCTTCCCAGTTTTATTGGAAAACCTTTAGAAAGGAAGGAATTAATGTTACAAAGTTAAAGGGGAAGCTGTTAATGGAAAATGGTAGACACCACTTGCTCTTGGATGATGACAAAAAAACTTCCTTAAGAAATAGTTCGTTGGTACGATGTGGTTTAACAGATTACCATAAACTTATACCTGAATTATCAAAGATGGGAATTAACGCATCCATGGAACTTGTTAAGGATGATGTTGAATCGCAAAATGTTTGTCTAGTTCATACAGAGGAACCTTACAAAGCTTTGATAGAGATTGGAAAAACCAGTACTGTTATTACTACTGCTGAATCTGATGCCAATGTTGCTTCCATTCTTTATAAAGCTATAGACAACATTTTGGATGGGGTTTGATATGACAGGTTTTATTTTATTGATGTTTGTAAAATCCTTGTATCCTTGCATATTATTCTTAGTTACGAGTTATTAACTCAAAATGATGGTTACTGCATTGTTTATATCATTCGAAGAATAGAAGCATTTCTATCATGATCCCTAGTTAGAAATGAAAATTCAAGTTGAATTGCCATTAATCAAACACCAGCAGAAAGACGGGCACATCCGTTTTTTATTGCACGTAATTATATAGTGCATGTGTATATTTTTTGCAACTGATTATGTGATTATATCTATTTTATTGCAACTGATTATATATATTTTTGGCATATACCAAACTTAAATAATTTTGACAAATAAAAATAAAATAAGCTCCCTTTATGGTGCATGTGTATATAATATTAATTATCAATTTAATTAATTATTAATATAACAAAGTTTCTATTAGAAAAATGTGTGATATCCAAGGGCTCCTATTAAATGGTTGAAAAGTATGTTATGTCCAACATGTTGTCTGTGTTCCATTAGACTGACAAGACAGAGTCGTGTTGGATTTTGATACAAACAAGTGTTTTTTGCTCTATTTCTCTTAATCAACAACCTTCTTCCATTCCTTTGTTCCAAATATTTGTGCTGCCTTCAAATTAAACCTGAAACTAGTTTGTACTCTTTTTCCTTTGGAAGATCCCACACTCACTTTGTTCAGTAATTTTCCTGCTTTTCCGTTCTTTAATCAATTGAAAATATGTTAAAATATATGAAATCCTTATCAACAACTAGGATTTGAACTTGGATTCTTCCGAATAATCTATAATTGACAAGGGCTAATTAACCCACTTGAGTCAAATCATTTAGTTAATTGTTAAATATTATGTTTTTGTTTTTAAGAAGTCAAACTAACCCAAACCAACATCACCGGCCAACCTAAGTGAGTTTTGTTAGACAAAATGTTATGGAGTTGTTAGTTAGAGAGTTTTGTTTTAACTACATTTTTTTGTTAGCCATATCTTTGCTCCAACGGAAGGTGATTATATTCTAATGTGTTAGACGATAAATATGGGTCCTCTCCTTGATAGGATTTGAATATTGGTTTATTACCACTTTGTGAAAGACTAGTCCTTTCCGCTAGACCCAACCTCCGTCGGTAGTTTTGTTATAATTATATTAAAATGATATAGTTTTGTCAACCTTTAGTACTTAGATATTTACTTTTTGATACATGTCAAGAGAGATATAGAAAATAAGAATATTAGAATGAGAAGGCTATAGCTCCAATCGATCCTACCAAATACGAAGTCCTAGTATTATATAAAAAAAAATAGAGAATATAATCTCTAAAGTCTAAAATGACCAAACTACCCTTGATATAGTTATAAAAAAAAATCTAACAGTTGTTGTCGATTGATTGTAACATACGATATGAATTAAATTTTAAATATAAATTTCAATTTAAAATAATTTGTTTATGCTATTGAATTCAATGTCCATGTCTTGAATTTTCTAGAGCTACTTTGATATTGATCTCCCCATTATGTTTATATGTAATTTCTGTTTAATTATTTCAATTGACAGAAGAGCACATTACCATTTCCCTCAAAAAAAAAAAAGAAGAGCACATTTCCGGTACAACTTCAGCAGATACAAACTTGACGTTGGGCTGGTGGACAAACTTGGCATTACACTCAATTCTATAAATCAAGTGCTGGAAGAAGCAGAACAAATGCAGTACAAAAGTAGATATGTAAAGAAGTGGCTTGATGACTTAAACATGCTGTATATGAGGCGGACCAAATTTTCGATGAGATTGCTATTGACGCACAACTGAATAGGCTGAAAGATGAATCTGAACCTGTGACCAACACAACATTTGTATCCAGGATCAAAGATTTGACAGAGATGCTAGAACTTCTTTTGCAGGAAAAGGAAGTGTTGGGATTGAAAGGAGGTACTTGTGCTAGTAATGAGGGTGTCATCAGCTGGAAATCGTCAAAAAAATTGCCAACTTCATTTCCGGAGGTACTTGTGTATAACGACGATAGGATTAAGGAGCATTTTGAACATAAAGCTTGGGTCTATGTTTCAGAATATTTTGATGTTGTTCGACTTACCAAAGAAATAATTGATAGGTTAGGTCATTCTTGAGAGAATGGAGAGGACTTGAATCTACTCCAACAACAACTGCATCAAAGCATAACAGGCAGGAGATATTTGCTTGTTGTAGAGGATGTTATGAATGGGAGCGGGGAATGTTGGGAGCAGTTACTACTTCCCTTAAACCATGGATCTTTTGGAAGTAAGATTATTGTGACCACACGTGACAAAGAGGTAGCAGCAGTAATGAAATCCGCCCAGATACTTCATTTGAAGCATTTGGAGGAAAGCGATTGTTGGAATTTATTTGTGAGACATGCTTTTCACGGAAAAAATGCAAGTGAATATCCAAATCTTGAATCAATTGGAAAGAAAATTGTAAACAAGTGTGGAGGGTCGCCTTTAGCTGTAAAAGCATTGGGGAATCTCTTGCAAATGAAATTTTCTCCATGTGAATGGATCAAGATATTGGAGACAGATATGTGGCCCTATACGGATGAGGACAACAACCTTGACATTTACCCGATATTGGGACTGATTTACCATAACTTTCCTTCCACCGTGAAGCAATGTTTTGCTTATTTTTCCATATTTCCCAAAGCTAATTGCTTATTCAAGGATGAGTTAACCAAGCTATGGATGGCAGATGGGTTGTTGAAATATTGTAGAACAGAAAAGAGTGAAGAAGAGTTGGGTGATGAATTCTTTGATTATCTTGAGTCAATTTCGTTTATACAACAATCATTATTTCCAGGGCTTGATAATAAGCACCGCTTTTTCATGCATGATCTTGTCATTGATTTAGCAAGATCAGTGTCAGGAGAATTTTCTTTACAAATAGAGGGTGATAGGCTGCAAGATATCCCTGAAAGAGCACGCCATATTTGTTGCTCTCTTGATTGGAATTGTGGTTATAGAAAATTAGAGAATATTTGCAAGATTAAGGGATTATGCAATCTGAAGCTAGAAGAACAACCCTATGATGACCAATGCTTCAAGATATGCAAGAATGTGCAAATTGAACTGTTTTCAAGTCTAAAATATTTGTGTATGTTAACATTCTATGGTTGTAATAATCTCTCCGAGCTAGCTGACGAGATAAGCAACTTAAAGCTTCTGCGTTATCTAGACCTTTCTTACACTGGGATTACAAGCCTACCTGATTCCATTTGTGTGTTGTATAATTTGCAGACACTCTTATTGCTAGGATGTAGATTGACTAAGCTCCCTTCAAATTTTTACAAACTCGTCAATTTACGTCACCTTAATCTAGAAAACACTCTTATCTCAAAGATGCCAGAGAAACTACAAAGGCTAACCCATCTTCAGACTTTGACGAATTTTGTTGTGGGAGATCATAGCGGGTCTGATATTAAGGAGTTGGAAAAACTCAACCATCTTCGAGGAACACTTTGTATTTCACAGTTGGAAAATGTCACTGATCGTGCAGATGCTGTAGAAGCAAATTTGAAAGATAAGACACATTTGGAAGTATTGCATATGAGGTATGGTTACAGAAGAACAACTGATGGCTCAATAGTTGAGAGGGATGTCTTGGAGGTTCTCGAACCAAATAGCAATCTCAATAGTCTCATCATCGAGGACTACAGAGGCACTGGCTTTCCACATTGGCTTGGGGACAATTATTTACTCAATTTGGTATCCCTTGAACTGAATAGATGTGGATTTTGTTCCCATTTGCCACCACCTGGGCATCTCCCCTCTCTTAAGGAGCTTTCTATTTCAGAATGTGATGGAATAGAGATCATTGGTGAAGAGTTTTATGGCTATAATTCATCAACTGTTCCATTCGCTTCCCTTGAAAGGTTGAGATTTGATAACATGTACGGTTGGAATGAATGGTTATGTCCTAAAGGCTTCCCTTCTCTTACATTCCTTTTAATAACAGAATGTCCAAAATTGAAAAGAGCACTCCCTCAACATCTTCCTTGTTTGGAAAAATTGGTGATTTATGATTGTCCAGAGTTGGAGGCTTCAATTCCTGCCAATACAAGACGGCTAGAGCTACACGGATGTGTAAACGTTTTCATAAATGAATCACCAACCAGCTTGAAAAAGGCTTACCTTGGAGGAACTCGTGTCATTGAGTCTTCTCTAGAGAAAATTTTGTTCAACAGTTCCTCTCTTGAAGAGTTGAATGTTGGTGACTACGACGGTGAAAATCTTGAATGGCCCTCTTTTGATTTGCGAAGCTGTAATTCACTTCGCACTTTGTCTATATCTGGTTGGTGTTCCTCATCCTTGCCTTTTGCACTGAACTTGTTCAACAATCTTCATTCTCTAGATTTGTATGATAGTCGACAGCTCAAATCTTTTCCACAAAGAGGTTTACCGTCCCGCCTGAGCAGCCTCCGAATAAACAAATGCCCTGAACTGATTGCATCGAGAGAGGAGTGGGGTTTGTTCGAACTCAATTCTCTGAAAGAGTTCAGAGTTAGTGACGACTTTGAAAACATGGAGTCTTTCCCGGAGGAGAATCTACTTCCACCAACTCTTAACTCTCTTCGCTTGGAAAATTGTTCAAAGCTAAGAATAATCAACTACAAGGGTCTTCTTCATCTCAAATCTCTCAGACTCTTACGCATTGAATATTGTCCTTGTCTTGAGCAATTGCCAGAGGAGGGTCTTCCGACCTCCCTTTCTACATTGTACATTTGTGAATGTCCAATAGTTAAGCAGAAGTACCAAAAGGAGGAAGGAGAAAGTTGGCATACAATTTGTCACATCCCTAATGTATCTATTGATTGATTGGCGGATGAAAGGAGATGTATTATAGCCAGGTGCACCACATTCACCCATGGCATGTTATGTCAAACATTTCCAATTTGTTCTGAGAGCTCAACCTTTGCTGAATACCTTGAAAACCAAATAATTTGTTCTGGTAAATGGTTACATTATATGTTTCATTGTTGTTTTGTAAGATTATACATGTGAGGAACAGATGATGCTTAGTTACAAACTGTATGTACAATTCACACACAGGAGCCTTTCAAAGCCTTGATAGAGATTTGAATGAATTTCACTATTTTAAATCTTGGTTCTACTAAATCCTGTTGGTTTCACATAAATTTGAAGAGGCTAGTAAATTTCAGCTGATAGAAGAGTGTGTTGAAAAGAATGTGCTGCAATTTCTCTAAAGTAAACAAATTACATATATATCTTTAAAAGAAGTACATTAATTATTCTCTTTATTGAATATAAAAGTACATGAATTATTCTTCTTTCCCATTCATGTGAAGAAGAATTCATTGTTACCTATAGGTGATTGTCCTTGTGGGACCACTCCCTACGGTGACCATCCTTCCTTTGGCGACACAAGAATAGTGGCCAGTGTCGAGTATCGTTGTTTTTCGATAGACGCATTTGGTTCACCAAGATAAAACTCCACAACAATGACGATGTGAGAACCATGTTCTATATATTTGATCAATATGGTTCGAAATGATTTGTCGAGTTAAACACTACCTTGGTAAATCTGTACAAGCTATGTGGGCAAGTTTGATTTACCCCGGAACATATGAAGAAATCAAGACGTCATTGGATGAACATGTGCATGCTGATGGATTGCACTCTAGCTAGACAAAAAATGCCTAACCGACCTAATTGAGCAATCCCGCACAGTTTAAACCGAAACACGGGCGGATTAACCAGGTTGAGCGGATAAAGGTTGAATGAAAGTCGGAGCAATTATGCTCAAGCAAATGGACAAGTCAAATCCTTTCATAAGATTTTGATTAATTTCTTCTTAAAAAAAGAGTTTGATTAATTTGATTAAAAAGCATATTAGTCAAAAATCTACAAATTAATGTATAAGGTCAATGAGCGAAGTACTTTGCTTTGAGGTACATTTGATAAATAAAAGATTACATCAAAACATTGCAACGAAAAGTACAATTATAAATTCAAAAGGGATTGGATCCTAATATTTGCCATTGTTTAGTAGCTCACTAAAATCCAACTCTATAGTTCACACCATTTGGATGAGTTAACGAACACGTAGTTAAGGGACAAAGTTCTTAGTGTAATCGTTTTAAGGGCAATAAAAATCACAATTGAGAACTATTACTATATCACTAGGCTAACTTTGAAGATTGACAACAATCGTCAATCAATGTAAAAAATTATGCATGCATCCCATGGAATTTCGACATATAAATATTTATTGTGAGATTTAGGAAACAAAATACAAAATCATTTAAATTTTTCTTACTTAATATTTAGGCTTAAATAGACTTTTGGTCCCTCTATTTTCAATCAAATTATGTTTTCGATCTCCCTGGTTTAAAAATCAGTTTTTTGGTCCCCCTATTTAACATTTTTTAGAATTTTGGTCTTTTATATAATATTTTTTGGGTCTTTTATTTATGATATGGCTTATAAATTTATAACTTGCCAGTGCTTTTTTTTTTTAAGAAAACTTGCCAGTGCTTATTAGGCATAATTTTGCTCACATGGATATTTAGCGTGGCCTAATAAATCTTGCCACGTCATAAATACATAGGTCACAACATAAAAATACCAAAAAATGAGACAAGAGACAAAAATTCAGCAGAAGAAAAAAGTTAATTAGCGGGATAAAAAAAAACTGAATTTTAATATAGGAGGATCAAAACTTCATTTTTTATTTTAAAAAAAAAACAGGAGGATCAAAAGTACATTTAAACTATATTTATTATTGTCCTCACAAGCTTAGTTCAGTTGGTAAGAATAATACATAATATATGCAATGTCTGGAGTTCAAACCCCAGCTACCACCAAAAACTATATTTATTATTAACTATTTTCTCACCCGTTATTTTGAATCATTGATCAATGTATGAAAGCATTTATTTGACTTTTTCTTGTCACACCAAAAATATATCTGGTCTTACCCTGGGACAGACCCAAAAATCTTAAGTAGTGAGATCAATACACGCACGCACCCACCGACACACACGCAAGCGCGCGCACACTACTTTAATTTTGAAAACATAAATATAATCATAATATGAAAGAAAGAAAAGTACACATAAGACAATGGGTATATTTGGGGAAGGTGGAATTGAATTGAATTGAATGGGGATGGCTGGATAAATACGAAATAAAACATACTTCTGAAATTACGTGAAAAACTAATTTAGGGAATGAAGATATTGTGTTCCATGAATAAATCTATTGTTAAGTGAAATAATTGATCATCTAAAAAATTGCATTTTTAAATAAATGTTTCTTTCATTCATTATAAAATGTGTTGTTTTCTTATCAAATAAATATTACTGGAACTAGAATATAGAATAAAAAATCAAGTGGCACATGAATATATGAGTATACAAGAAAAGAAAAAGAAAGAAGGATTGAAAATTGTGAGTTACACACAAGGAAGCAATCTTAAGAATAGTGAAATAATTAGGTTAGATATTAAATAAAATCATAATTTGATTATTAAAATGCATGATGAATTCAATTGGTCAACAAAAAAGTAGTTGATAGCAGAGTTAATAAAATTGTTTATCTAAAAAAAGCATTTTTAATAAAAAGAATATGAATGTTACTAGAACAAGAGCCTAGAGCTAGAAGTAGAAGTAGAAGTAAAGGAAAGAAAAAAAAGCACACGTAAAAAAATGGGTGAAATAGGGGAAGGTGGAATTGAATGGCAAAAGAAAACAAAACAATGAATGAAAATTGTTTGTTCACACATAAGAAAAGGAAAGAAGAAATTTTTTCAAACCAGAAGCGTTTTAAGATGAAATTTTTCTCAGTTTTGTATGTACAATAAGTGTTAGAATACAAACTAGTAGGCTCGTAAATGCTATGGGTATTAGATTGCACAAATCTAAAACTAGATATTAGACTTAGTGCACAAGTTCAGTGAACACTAAATATAAACTAAAATCAGCCTAAGATTCCATTTTGCCTATTGACCACTGCAAATATCAACCAATCATCATCCACGAACTCAATTGAAAAATATACTTTTGCTTTTCTCAAATTTGATCACTCATTTTGTTGTATTTTGGATATTTTAAAAGGTGTCAAGAAATATTGATTTAGCTTGTGGAGGAGGCAGCATTGGTTTGATGGTGTTGATCTCTCAAGCTGTTTACGATGTTGGTCGACATGTTAATTGGGTGAGTCAAGAGTTTCTATGTTTGTATTAATTGTGAGTTAGTCGGAATCAGTAAGGTATGCCATTGTGATTTCGTCGAATTTGTAGTGACTCAAAATACGTAGGGTTAAATATGTTTTTGGTCCCTATAAATATATCAACTTTTCGTTTTAATCACTCTAAAATTTTCCTTCAACTTTTAGTCTCTATAAAATTTTCCATCTTCACTTTTGGTCCTTCTTTTAAAGTGAATTCATATGTACAATTCATATTTTTTTAATAAAATTTTGCAGAAAAATTCTTAATATTATAAGAATCTCTCCTTAAAAAAATTAGAATTTTTTAACAAAACATAAATTAATTATGATAATTAATTTATGTTTTGTTAAAAAATTCTAATTTTTTTGGAGAATTTTTTTTACAATATTCTACACATTTCTGTACAATTTTATTAAAAAATACAAAAATTAACTTAATAATAAGTACCAAAAGTAGTTATTAAAAATTTTATAGGGACTAAAAGTTGAAGGAAAATTTTAGAGAGACTAAAACGAAAAGTTGATATATTTATACGGATAAAAACATATTTAACCTAAATATGTACTAGTGTTATATATTTTGTTAAACTCAACTAATTTTTGTTTTATTTTTATTTTCAGAGTGATTCCCAAAACACTAATGCCAAGACCAAGAGAGGATCCTATCTTCATTACAAAATGACTAAACATGCTACACAAGAGTTGCTTATTTTAAAGTCAATTTCAACCATACTTTTGTTATCTCAATATCTAAGTTTCACATTTGTATTTTTGTGTGTGATTATTCATTCAAGTGGGAACTTGTGGTTGCATGATTTTTTTCCCCTGTAGCATTTTAATGTTGTAGTTAAAATTTACAAACTTATCTATCAATTTACAAACAAATTTTTTTTATCAATTTGATGAAAAACAAACAAGGTTGGAGAATGAGTAAAGAGAGGAAGTTTCATGTGTAGAGGAGAATTGTCTTTCTATATGGAACATTAAAGTTCAAAAGTTTTTTTTTTCTTCCATTCTTCACTTATCAATTAAATTGAAGTGAGGTGAACTGAAGTATGTTGTGTTTTCGATTACCGCTTGTTTCAGTCGTCATTGTCCTCTTCTCTGATTGGGTGTTATCAGAGACGAATCCATAAGTCTTAAGTATTGAGGTCAATACACGCACGCACCCATCCACGCATGCACACAAACACTACTTTAATTTTGAAAACATAAATATACATCATAATTGTTTCCAAAAATATATACTTCATAATTGTTCTCTTGCGATTATTATGTATATATCATATTGCAAAGATCATTATTTTAGTTAAAAATAATACAAAAGTATTCAATTTTCCCCTAAAAGATAGTGAGGGCCAAGGCCTACATTCTCGGTAACTTGGGGCTGTCCTTGGTCTTACCCAAATTTAAAGTAAAATTTAATTATATTATCCAAAATTGCCCTTGTTCATATAAATTTTTCAAAAATCATTTTTCATCTCTATCTAAAATTTTTCTCTCCCTTCTCTCAAAAACATCCCTCACCCTAGAATCCACCCCATGAATATATGATGAAACAAAATGAATGATTAACGATAGAATCACAAAGCTTCCATTATTACGATATTGCATATGTTAAGAGTTTCTTTATTAAAGTTTACGTGCATTTTGAGATTCACGTTTTATGTAAACTAAGTTCGTGTAAGTTTACACGAACTTTGTTTGAAGAAGTTTATGTGTGTTGAGTTTGTGAATCGAATAAAGTTTACGTGCATTTAAAAATTCATATTTTATGTAAACTGCATTTGCCTAAGTTTAAGTGAATTGGGTTAATGTTCACCCTTGTGACAAAAAACTCCAGAAAACAAAACTTTTGAAAAAGAGCATAAAAATAACCCCTAAAATATGTGAGTATTGGTTGCCACAATCTTGAGTTTTTCACTATCTGAGTTTCAAGTTTGAACATTTTTAATTCTCTTGCTTAACAATATAGTCATGAATCTTGATCTTGCATAAATTCAGTATTAGCTTAGAATTTTAATTTAAGGATATTTTGGTTATTTTAGGGTGTAATCAGAATTTTAATTGGTGTAACTAGAAGAAAAAAAATACATTCATCATTTAATATGATGTTAAAGAAAACATAACAGCAGTTCATATAGGTTCATACATTCCATAACACAATGTTAAACTATTAGATAATCAACATTCCACAACAGATACATTGATAAATATAAAAAGAGTGCATGCAACATGAAACTAAAATAATTTTTCATAAGCTTCTGAACCTTCCATATATGAAATCATTTCAGGTGCCAAACGAAGCATACGAACACTTCTTATCATTTTCAGTTCAGTTATGCGTTCAACCGTTGCGTCATGACTTTCTTTATTCTTGTAAGTCATTATGCTTTTATAATACTGAAGCTGAAGTGCTGCAAGTTGCTCTAATTTCGTAATTTGCTTATCTATGTCACCAACATAAACATGATTCAACTTTCGCAGCACATCCATCGCAATTTCCTCAACAAGTTCAGATTCCGTCCTATTTGTACAAACACAAAAAAGTGGAAACAAAAAGAGAAAAGCAAAATTTCCCATGAATCAAATTCGCAACTTATCTAGGTCACCAACATAATAAAAATCTCAAGTTCTATAGCATTCGGTAATAAAAGTTTGTGACGAGAAAATTGGATAGAGATGTCGTCTCTATTATTTTTTAGGGGATACCATCTCTAGTTTGGGTTGGTAGTGCTTTATGTTTTTGTGTACTGTATATCTTTATCAAATAGTTATAAGAAGTAGATTCCTCAAAGAGAAAAGAAAAAAACAAGTAGAGAAACTTGTAGCGTAAGTTAACTCTTCATTTTTAAACCATATTTTTGTTGCTATATATAACTTTAATTTTTAATAGCTAATAAATTAGTAGTAAGAAATTACCTGTTGATGTTGGACAAGGAATCCCACCCAGAGGTATTGGCTGCTTCCCCCAGCGCATCCCTCCATTTTTGCACCTTGTTCGTTGTACTCGCATAACGTTCATCATGCTTAGCAAATGCCTCGGCATAACTTCCCCTTTGATATCGAACATGGAAAGGATCAACTTCATAAAAAACAGGCAGTATAATTTGCCCTTTGTTTTTTCTACATTCAAGTATCTTCACAACTTCATCTAAACACCATTTTGAAGTTGCAAAGTTTTTTGAAAAAATAATCACGGATAGTTTGGCTTCCTCGATCGCCTTAAGAAGCGCCTGTGATATTTCATCACCTCTTTCAAGATTGTCATCTATATAAGTTCTGATATCTAACCTTCTTAATGCACTATTGAGATGGCTTGTGAATGTCTTACGAGTATCCTCGCCTCTAAAACTAAGGAACACCTCGTGTGTTTCTTGAGGTGTGGTACTAGTAGAGGATTTGGACTTGGAAGATTTTGCCATAAAGTTTAGTTATAGCTAGATAATGAAACTAGTTTGGATATATTGAAAGTTGAAATTTTTCCTCTCTTGTTATTCCATATACTCAACTTCCCTTAATTTTATAGATCCGGGTAGCTTCTTGGCCCGTTAAATTATTGAAGTTAAAGAAAATAGAGGGTTGAGAATCAAAGGATTTTAAAATATGGAGTTTGAATTTGCTTCTAAGCTTACAAAATATATATAAATGATGTTTCCAACTTTAAAAAAACCTTGGATCGAAAAAACTTTAAAAAAACCTTATAATATATATATTTTTTAAGTTCAGCTTGTATGTAAATTAATACTTGAAGAATAACATAATTCTTGACCAAAAAAATGAAATAAATATTGCTGTATAAGTTTATTTCAATGGTATTCTCATCTAAGAAATGAATTAAGTCCATGGTTTCATTTTTTTGATGACATCTTAAAATTGATTCTTCCAGCATATAATTGATTTTGGCAACCAAATTGATTTTAACTTGAAGATTGAATTTGAAACTTTTGTATTTAGAATTGATTTTTAGTAATTTAGGTTTGAATGTTAATTATATTGTAAGTTGATTAAGTGAGCAAATATCTTTGTAATAATTATATTAGTTATTTATCAATTATGAGGCTTAATTTATTAGTGGTCAAATTAAGTAATAAAATTAATTAGATTTCTAATTGGATAATAAATTCAATAATTAATTAATTGATACGGGTGCAATATAAGTGAATGTTTGGATGAATAATGAGAAACTCTAATTGATCATCCCACTATGTAAGGCTATTGTCTCCAATATATCAAACAGACTGAAATATTATTGACTCTTCTCCCCATCTGAAGAGTGTCTAAGGTATTAGGAGTCTAGGTTGGGGAAGAACCACAAGAGCGACCACTTACCCTTTTGTTTTGTGTATCAGATCGTCGCCTGTCTCTTTGTTTCAGATAATTATTGTTTAGAGGCTAGGATCGAAGGTTCATCCAAATATTCCTGATTATAAATAATATACTTAATAGATCAAAGTTGTGGTATATCCTAGTTTATATCCATGCTATATGTTTCATCCGCACTAAAGTATGATTATTGTTTTAATCTTTACATAGCATAGCATGTCTTGTATCGATGAATTATTAGAATTAATTCCAACAAGTCATTTTATTCAAAAGATTTAAAATCAAAATTAAATTAAATTTTTAATAAAAATCATTTAAAATCAATTTTTTCCACATATTCAAATACTTACAGAGTGTTTTCTTTTCTTTTTTTTATTTTATTTTAAAGAATTGATCATACGAATAGGTCTGACATAAAAAGTCTACTCCATATATAACTAGCTAGTGGTTGTTAAAAATACGAACAAACAATGGCAAATTGGCAATACATGAAGTTATTCTATGTGATGCCAACCGAATTGAGAATAATTCCAGCTAGATCATACGTATCATCTATCATGTATCATATAAAAATGGAAACACTTCGATAACCTTATCTGTTCACTATAGAAAGTCAGAGAGAAGGATGTTGACTAAGATTTACCATTAAATGGGGTAATAGTCATTGGATGTGTTACGAGTATTGTTGTTTAACGGATTGTCAAAAAGTATTGTTGTTTAATGTGTGAAAAGAGTCATTAACTTTTAAATAATCACATATAGTATTAACAAAACATTTTAATGTGATGAACTATTATGATTAACATAATGCAAAATAAAAAATTATTTTAAAATTTTGATACATTTAAGACTATTATAACTACTTTTTACACATTCAAATATCAAAATGACTATTATTACAACAATAAACATTCAAAGGATTGTTTCTATGACATACCATATGTGATCCATCGCAAACAGTCAATGTGAATGAATGTTTGAAGGCATGTTTATAGGAGATACCCCATTCCAGAACTAACTAAGGATGTATTTAATTAAGATTTCAAAAGATAGTTAGACGCATGTCCATGGAAGATGTCCTTTCAATTGGAGTGTTAAATACGGTGAAAACCGAATACTACCTCCGTCCCAAATTATAGAGCCCTTTTAAAAAATTAACGGGAATTAAGATAGTGGATATTTGTATTAAATATGTTTGTAATGACTATTATTTTTACAATTTTATTCTTTAAAAAAGAGGGTTGGTTTATGTTTTCAACATGTTATTTATTGTTGTTTGAAGAAAAATATGTATAATAAATAGAAATAACAAATGAGTCTTATAAAAAGGGACAAAAGAATTCTCAAAAAGTTCTTATAATTAAGGACGGAGGTAGTATTACATTCCAGATAATAATAATATTGTAAAACCTCTTTATCTTTCAAAAAATGAAAAACCTGTTTATATAAGCTATTGCAATCTAATGGGTCTAACTAATAGACTAATCGGTTAAATACAAATTACTAGCAACTATAGAATAAATGAGCAATGCTAGCAACACTCTCTTTTGAGCACTCTCTCTAGCACTCGCTCTTTTATTGGGTAAAATCATTGTATGTCCCACCACCATATGTGAGTTCCATTTCCAAAGTGTAGGTCCACATTGATTTCACCTAATAAAAGAGTGAGTGTTAGAGAGAGTGCTCAAAAAAGAGTGTTGTTAGCATTCCTCTAGTATAAATACATTAGTTACAACCCTCTTCTTTAAGTTCCTCAAGAAAAAATATAAAAAAACTCTTCTTTTAAGTTGCTAAATGAATATTTATCCCTTTTATCTTGGAAACAATTCTTTTAAAGGTATTGTTCTTCAACCCCTAGTTAGTACACTACAAAAATTACACGATTTTACGGCAGGCATAAGGCCCACACAAATTTACATCGGACGAGGTCTGACTTCGAAAGCTTTATCGGTTGATTATAAAAAGTCTACTCTTTATTAGAGACAAAGTGAGAGAAGTTAACAAATACCAGCTAAAATGGGGTCCTGATAAAACAAGGATACCAATAGAGCAAGGTGGATTGCTACAAAGAAACTTGTGCAGAAACAGTTAAAACAGGAAAATGTGCATGCTTAGGGTTTATAGGGTTTATGAGATTTGAGTGTGTACTGGTGATTTCCAAAATAATGGAATCTCTTTAAAACTAAAAGTTGTAACTCTTCACCAAGAATTGTAACTCTTTATGGGAACCATTCATATACATTGGAACATTATTATTTATTGATAGATAATAAACCATGACATCGATTCAAGTATATATGGTTATAACATTTGACAAAAGGGTGCTTTATGAACCATAACATTGATTCAAGTGTATATGATCATAACCTTTGGCAAATGAGTGCTTAATGAACCATAACATTGGTTCAAGTCAAAGGAGTGTTTTCTCTAATGTGAAGAGTCATATAATGCACTATAAATGCTTGGCATTTGGGCATTACTTTGACAAGAACAATAACAACACAATTTTGGAAAAAAATTTGTTACATTAACAACATAATTCTCCATCATTCTCTTACTCTAAATCATCCATCAACTCTCTAATGAATGAGTGAATTGCTGGAACCATAAATCTGTAAAATATTGTTAGGAGATGCGCTTGGTGTGGTTGTGCAATACACGTTAAGGAACTCATAGTATCCTGAAGGGGATTCGCCGGTCACTCTTATTGCATCCAATATACAGTTATTGGTGGGGGCGAATCGAACCTAAAGGTTAGTGTGGCAACCCCATGCGCTTTGAGTTTTACATGCATAACCATTAAACTTTGGAATTTATGTGCACACTTCATACTCATCATCATTTTCTTGGTCAAGTTATTGCAGCAGACCCCCCAACACAAGTTCCAATAGTGTGTGTGTGTGAAAGAGAGAGAGAGAAGAGAGAGAGAGAGGGGGGTTACTTTTTGGATATAAAAGAAACTTCTCTAACAAAGAGAAGTTACTCGTGATTGAAATAAACTCGATATTTGATTATTAATGAGTCTTAACATATTTACAAGCATTGAGAAGCTTATATACAAAAATGTTTTGTAACAAACTGTTGGGTATTTGCATGTTGGCTTCACTTTTCCTAAAACAAATATTCATACATGATGTTGGATATGATGTTCCAACATCCTGGCACGGTTCAGTGTGCCTTGTTTGAGTGGCTTGTTTTTCGTAAGCTTTATCTTTTTAAGGAAACCACACCTTATTTTTTGTTGGCCAAGACGCATGCTTTTTGTCCAAAATCAGTTGTTTTATTATTTCCTAAAGTTGTGTCAACAATTTAGGAAACTTTGGATGTGTTTAGATTGTTCCTAAAGATGGGCCAACATTTTAGGAAACAAACTGTAACAAACTATATGTTACTGATTTGTTACGTGGATCTGCAGGAGGATCTACATTGTTCTGAAGATTTGTTTCTAAAATATAAACAATATTTTAGGAATGTTTGGTGGTGTTTTTGGTAGTTCCTAAAGATGTTCCTACTTTTTAGGAGTTGTTATTTTTGTTACTTGTGAAGTGGATCAGCCAAGGATCTGCCGTGTTTGTTACTGAAGCCCAACAAGACTATAGCTTGTGCTGCTTCGGTATATATACAAGACTACAAGACCTAATTCATTCACTCATTCAAGCCATCATTCTAAAAAGTCTAGTTTTAGGGTTTTGAGTCTTTTGTGTGTCTACTCTTGTATCGTGTTGATGCAAGTTTAGTAGTGTTTTATTGTGACCCTTTCTTGTATCATCTTGATACATGCTAAGGACAGTTTATTGAGTTGTAAACTCTTGTGTGTTACACCAAAGCTTGTAAGAAAGGTCGTAGTTGTTTGTTTGAAGGTAACTTCACCATTTGTGTGTTTTGAGTCTAATAATCACAGGGGCTGTGATTGACTGTAGGAAGTGAGATGGGATCTCAGATCTAACAGTTCCTAGGTTGAAGTCAATACAGGTAGGTCATAGGTCTAGAGTTGTAAACGAGGAGTTTGCTGTGAAACTTAGAATAAGGACTACATTAGTGGATTTCCTTCCTGGCTTGGCAGCCCCCAGAGTAGGTGACGTTGCACTGAACTGGGTTAACAATTCTCTTGTGCCTTTTATTTTTTTTGTTCTTTATTTTCCTTGTTATTTTTGTTTACTGCTAGCACGATGTTCTAAACATCTCATTCAACATCTGTTATTTGTGCCTGGTGTTGGAACATCGCATAGAACATTATGTTACTAGTGCGCCAGAATTTCACAAACTTCTCTAACAAACTAAAACTAACTCTCTAACTTGGTTAACATGTTAACCAAAGTTTTTTTTGAAGAAGCAAAAATGATATATATTCACACTCATAGTGCTAGCTGATTTGAATGGAGGTTTTGAGAAAGAAGGTGCTATTTAGAACGATTAGGATTTCTGAAAAGTCTATTGAGTGTGTTTGCATCATCGCAAGAGTTCTATTTATATAACTTCTTGTATGCTCCAAAAGTCGAGCAACCTGTTGTGGGTTCTGCAAGCTAAGAAATTTCACTTAAGCATACTATATCTTACAGTGTACCATGTTATGCTAGGAAATAGGCGTTTGGGTTATTGGTCTCACATAGGTTTGTGTCAATGTAGTCCCTAGTTTTATAGGTGGCAGTAGGCGTGCCTTCGTGCTTTGTCAGGAACCTCTATTTTCCAGTTCACAACTGTTGAGAACCCGTTGTATGTCAACCCGAATTTGGTCTGACATGGTAGCATTTATTGGGAGAGTTTTAATGGACACGTGTCTAGAGTCTAGGCCTTGTGCGGCCTTGGTTTCAAAAGCGATTTTGGATTCCAAATGAAGTCCACTAGCTATTTGTGTGGTTGGCAATCTTGTCATCTTATATGGGTTGTTTCACTGACAAACTCTGACGCACGTCAATGTGCCTTTATAACTTTACTAAATCCAATAAAGACGTAATAATGTCTTTTCGGTGATAGCGTATGTTATTTTATCATCTTGTTTGATGGGGTAGATTGTACGCGTTGGATACACTCAATGTCTCCAACCGTCAGATCCTTTATGGATTCAGAGGGGTTCATTGCCTATTTCAAGGGATAAGACTTTCCATTATTGTCTCCTGCTTCTCTCTCTCTCCTCATATTTTCACACTTAGTTCTCCTTTCCAATTATCTAGTGTTTCGCTTGAATCATGATTTTATCCCCTCTTCCCAGGTGAGCGTTTTTTCTTTTATTTCATGGGTTGCTTCTTATTCCTTGCGAGTACACTGTAAAAAGAGGGAAAGTGGACATGGCCTTTTTGCAGGGATTCCCACCCAGATTTTGTGTAAGGTTTAAGTTTTGATTCTTTTCTCCATGTTCTTGTTTTCTTTTTGCCAGGATGTATCTCATGGGTTAGAAGAAAATCAATCTAGCTGGTGGCTATAATATCCTTGTCGGGTACCTTGAAGAATTTCCTTTTGTGTGAAGGAGGAATACTCGAGTATTCCCTTTATTTACTATGCCCTCGGGAGCCCTCTTTCCTAATGTACGACTATGTGCTATGAAACATCAGGGTTGGCCTTTCCTTCTCGGCCTTTCACGACGGTGTCATTGATTGGGACCAACCTGCTCCTTCCCAACTTCATCCTCAGTACTGGAATTACATCCCCAGATGCATGGATCATGCCCTAGGTGCATAAGTGTTGTTTTCTTGCGCATAATCGTCTGTTTCTTCGTCTTTTAGGTGTTTCCTTCCATATAAGATGTCTTGAGACTTTAGAACATAATTCCTCCCTTTGTAATTTCTTATGATGCCTCTTGAATCTTCATTCATGGTCTTCCCAAGATCTTTACAAGTCTTCAAGATGTTTTGCATTGCCAATTTACATAATTTCTCCTTGAATTATATCAAAGCACCTTAGAATTTCTATGTTTCGGGGAAAACTAGAAAAACACGTCTCAAACAGAAAACATTACAAAATTTTTCGAAAACCATAGGAAATTGTTCTAATATTCCTCTATTTTTTGATTAAAACTAAATAAAAAAATTACTGAAAACATGCTAAGAATAATGTAAGATGGTCTGTCAACAGTAACAATGGTGCTCCATTGAGAAATCTTCTCTTCTTTTCCGACGGTGAGCGCTAATCATTGTGAGTTCGGTAACTCAAAATCTCTTATCAATGAAATTTAGATTCGTGGGGAAAATATCAATGACAACCAATAACAAAAAAAAAAAACCACAAGCAACAACAATAGATAGATCTAATCTAGCCACCAAGTGTAAAGCAAAACCACAATCGAACCAAAAAATAAACAAGATAAAGAGCATATAGAAAAGAGAACAATGTCAAATAATTGTTTAGCCGGTTCGGTCCAACAATGACTACTATGGGAGCGAGATTGATCTATTCAATCATCTATCACTGAGTTCTTTACAAAGAGATACAAAAGGGTTACAATAAATTAGGTTCAACAAGATCTCCAAGAATAAACCTAATTTCTACCATTTTCTCAATCTCTTCTCATGAACAAGACACTTAATGATTTCAATCACCAAGGTGTTTTCCTAATGTTTCCCAACTCTAGAATCTAAGTCCCAAAGGAGAACCAACCTTTAACCTTTGATTTTTTAACAATCTTCTTTTCTGGTCCCTCAAGACCCACCCAAGTTGCTCACAAAGACTCTTCTTTTGATGCGTTTCTTAACCCCACATGAATCTCTCCTCAAAAGGAACCAACCTTTTCCCAAGAGCTCCCTCTTTTTTGTTTTCCTCAAAAGGAGAGGAGGAATTTAGCTTTAGTTCAGAATATATGCTCAGTCTGAGAAAGTTACTTCTGTGCTGATGTCGGAATCAATCAAGAAGGATGACATTGCCAAAGGAAAAAGGATTTTTGTAGAGGTTTAGAATTATGCCTCTTATATTGTTGCTACACCCATTGATAAGTCTCATATGGTTGACTATCACTATATCAAGTAGGTTTTGTCGTTAGTTTTAATTATGCCATGCTTACAGTTGATTAATTCCCAAGTAGTTACTAATTACTATAGTAACAGAAGGTGTATCACTACTCATTTCACTCAATAACGAGAATGAGAGCATTCTTCAATTTTGCTTAGTGTTTGTTGATATGATATCAGACGAAAGAAAACCCTGCTTCAATTATCTCACATTTTCTTGGTCATTCCTCTTTCCATTTCCGCATGCTTTATCCCTCTTCTTTCCAATCCATTATTCATCACGAATCAAGAAAATCCTGGAATTGTTCTTGTATATAGCATCCATTGCTTTGTGAGAGGAATTACAACACTTGGTGTCGTACAATGATCATTGTACGACACCAAATGTCTTGTATCGAGAGATATGTGTTCAACAACATTGATACCGAGTTGATTATATACACGACCATCAACATAATATAACATGATTCAAAAACTAGATTGATTTGATTTGAATGCTACAAAAAGTTACCACATGTGTAATGTACCAATTTTAACACATGTGTCAACGGATGTTAATTCAAAAGAGTATATAATATTGTATAATCCAGATTCTTTAATTTGTAAATCATATTAATCTATAAGTATGTCGGCCAGTGTTCTCTGATTTTGGTGAGCCTCAGAATTCAACTAACCTAATGTAAACTTTACAAGACATTAAAAATACACAACATTTTGATTCTTCTTCTTGTCGAGATCAAATGAAAGCAATATCTTTTAGTCGATGATATAAATCAAAGACAGTGGTAATCTTTCAACTTTTTCTTCTCTAAATTACTATTTTAATTGCATCATGCTATATAAAAACCTTACTGAATTTCGCGTTAGCTTCCTTAATTGTCAAGTAACCAAAGTAGGATAATAAACTATTGCAGGAGTTATGTCATCAATTAAAAAACTCACTAAGAAACAAATAGTAGTTAGTCAGTAATTGTCTAATATGAATAAAGAAAATCACCAATCAATAATAATTATAATAATTTGTCATTGAATGATTCTTCTTTCATTTCAACTAACTGAAGAATACATTACCTTCTTGCAGAGAGTCTCTTAAGCTTGTTGATCAATTTCCACAATTCAAAAACAGAAAAAAGAAAAAAAGAAGGAAAAAAAACACAATTTCCATGGCAGAGTTGGTTGGTGGAGCGTTTCTTTCATCATTCTTTCAAGTGGCTCTTGAGAAATTGTCTTCCAATGATTTCATTGACTATTTCCGTAGAAGCAAACTTGATGTCAATCTGATAGAGAAACTTCTAATAACATTCAATTCTATCAACCATGTCTTGGAAGAAGCCGAGATGAAGCAGTACCAAAGCATGTACGTGAAGAAGTGGCTTGATGATCTTAAACATTATGCATATGAGGTAGACCAGCTGTTAGATGAGATTGCAACTGATGCACCACTGAAGAAGTTGAAAGTTGAATCTCAACCTTCTACTAGCAAGGTATTTGACTTTATTTCATCTTTCACTAATCCATTTGAATCTAGGATCAAAGAATTGCTAGAGAAGCTAGAATTTCTTGCAAAGCAAAAGGATATGCTTGGATTGAAACAAGATACGTGTGCTAGTAATGAAGATGGAGTTAGTTGGAAACCGTCTGAAAGATTGGCAACTACATCTTTGGTGGATGAATCGAGCATATTTGGTAGAGATGGTGACAAAGAGGAGATAATCAAAAGTTTGCTTTCAGACATTGATGGTGGCAACCAAGTTCCAATAGTCAGCATAGTTGGTCTTGGTGGAATGGGTAAGACCACCCTTGCTAAACTTGTGTACAATGACCAAAGGATCAAGGAGAGTTTTAAACATAAAGCTTGGGTCTATGTTTCAGAAACTTTTGATATTATCGGACTGACCAAAGCAATTTTGAGGTCATTTCACTCTTCGGCAGATGGTGAAGACTTGAATCTACTCCAACATCAATTGCAGCAGAGACTAACAGGCAAGAAATATTTGCTTGTTCTGGATGATGTCTGGAATGGGAGTGAGGAATGTTGGGAGAGCTTACTACTTCCCTTATGCCATGGATCTAATGGAAGTAAAATTATTGTGACAACACGTGACAAGAAGGTAGCATCTATCATGAAGTCCACCAAGGAGTTTAATTTAGAGAAACTAAAGGAGAGTGAATGTTGGAGTATGTTTGTGAGGCATGCTTTTCACGGTAGGAATGCAAGTGAATATCCAGATCATGAATCAATTGGCAAGAAAATTGTACATAAGTGTGGAGGGTTGCCTTTAGCTGTGAAAACGTTGGGGAATCTCTTGCGAAGAAAATTCTCTAAACGTGAATGGATTAAGATATTGGAAACAGATATGTGGCATTTATCAGAGAGTGACAATAAAATTAATTCAGTACTGAGATTGAGTTACCATCATCTCCCTTCCATTCTTAAACGTTGTTTTTCTTATTGTTCCTTATTTCCCAAAGGTCACATTTTTGACAAGGGTGAATTAATCAAGCTTTGGATAGCAGATGGTTTGTTGAAGTACCACGGAACTGATAAAAGTGAAGAAGAGTTGGGTAATGAGTTATTTGTTGATCTAGAATCAATTTCATTTTTCCAGCAATTAATACCTGGGGATAAGTGTTTCGTAATGCATGATCTTATCAATGATTTAGCAAAATCACTGGCAGGAGAACTTTGCTTGCAGATAGAGGATGATAAGGAGCAAGATGTCACTGAAAGGACACGTCACATTTGGTGTTCTCCTCGATTAAAAGATGCTGATAAAATAACAAAGCATATTTATAAGATCAAGGGACTGCGTAGTTTAATGGCGCAAAAAGGCTCTGGTGCCAGACACCGGAAGATATACAACACAGTACAACAAGATTTGTTTTCAAATGTAAAATGCTTGCGAATGTTATCATTGAAACATTGTAACCTTCAAAAGCTAGATGATGAGATAAGAAATTTGAAGCTTTTGCGTTATCTAGACCTATCTCACACAAATATTGAAAGGTTGCCAGATTCCATTTGTAACCTATATAATTTACAAACACTACTATTGCAAGGTTGTCCATTGACTGAGCTCCCTTCAGATTTTTACAAACTTACAAATTTACGTCATCTTGATCTTGAAGGCACTCATATAGAGAAGATGCCAAAAGAGATAGGGAGGCTAAACCATCTTCAGACGCTGAATAAATTTATGTTGGTAGAGGAGTGTGGGTCTGATATTAAGGAGTTGGCAGAACTTAACCAACTTCGAGGGAAACTTTGTATTTCCGGGTTAGAAAATGTCATTAATCCTGTAGATGCCGTAGCAGCAACTTTGAAAGATAAGAAGCATTTGGAAGAATTACATATCATATACAGTTCCTGTGCCAAAAGAGAAATCAATAGGGAAATGTCTGTCTTGGAGGCTCTTCAACCAAATAGTAACCTAAATAGGTTGACCATTGAACAATACCAAGGCACTACTTTTCCAAATTGGTTTGGGGGTTGTCATTTGTCCAATTTAGCATCTCTCAGTCTGTATGGATGTAGATTTTGTTCTGAGTTGCCACAATTTGGCTTGTTTCCCCATCTCAAGATGCTTTCTATTTCAGGCTGTCATAGAATAGAGATCATTAATTCATCAAATAGTCCATTCATGTCTCTGGAAATTTTGCGTTTTTATGCCATGTCTAGTTGGAAAGAATGGTTATGTGTTGAAAGTTTCCCTTTGCTTAAAGAGCTTTTTATACGAAATTGTCCCAAATTGAAAAATTTTCTACCCCAACACCTTCCTTCTTTGCAAAAATTGGTGATTGTTAATTGCCAAGAGTTGGAGGCTTCAATTCCGGAGGCTTCTAATATTGGTTTTCTACATTTGCAGGGATGTGAAAACATTTTGATAAATGATCTGCCATCAAAATTGACTAAGGTCATCCTAAAAGGAACTCAAGTCATTGTGTCTTCCCTGGAGCAACTTCTATTCAACAACTCCTTTCTTAAAAATTTGCATGTTGGTGGCTTTGATAGTGCAAATCTAGAATGGTCCTCTTTGGATTTGCCTAGCTCTAACTCTCTCCACACACTCTCTATAAGTGACTGGAACTCCACCTTTCCATTTTCCCTACACATGTTCACCAACCTTAAAACTTTAAATTTGTCTGATTATCCACAACTGGAGTCATTTCCTAGGGGAGGGTTGCCTTCCTCCCTGTCCAGACTTCACATAAACAAATGCCCAAAACTAATTGCTTCGAGAGGGGAGTGGGGTTTGTTCCAACTAAATTCTCTGGAAAGTTTCTGTGTTGTTGATGACTTTGAAAATGTGGACTCCTTCCCGGAGGAGAATCTACTGCCACCGACTCTTTACTCTCTTCAATTGAAAAATTGTTCAAAGTTAAGAATAATAAACTACAAGGGTCTTCTCCACCTTAAATCTCTCAAATATTTATCTATTCAACGTTGCCCCAGTCTTGAACGCTTGCCAGAGGAGGGTCTGCCCAACTCCCTTTCTAGATTGGAGATTCGTGATTGTCAATTACTCAAGGAGATGTACCAAAAGAAGGGAGGAGAGCGTTGGCATACAATTCGTCACATCCCTGCTGTTATCATAACTGGCTGATTAGCTGCTGAAAATAACAGGTGCACCCATTTGATTATATTTCCAAAATTTATTGTGTAGAAATGCCATTTGATTTCCATATTTCATACTGGAAAGTGCATGCCAGGTATCAGTGCCTTTTTCTAAGTTACATGAAGATTATCAAGTATTTTGTAAGACTATAACACAACTTATCCATTTTTTACAAAACATAAGTGATTCATTAATATGTCCATTCAAAAAGTATGCACTCATTAATGTATAGCATTTCGGCATTGCTTATGCTGTCATGCACTTTTCCTGAAATTGCAGAAACTATAAATCACACAGACCTTATAATATCTTCTAAAGTTAAGTTTAATCTAAACAGGTGTGTGTTTTTTAGCTAAAACAGCTTAATGTGATTTGTTAGCTTGCAAGCAAGCATATATGAATCATAAATCTGTGTATTTTTTCGAAGGCATTAGAATATTGAAGTACTAATTGGGAGTTGAATTCTGTTCTCAGGGTGACTGCAGGTGTTGATTGGGTCATCTGAATTTCATATTCTTGTACACACCATGGGTTTACTGCTGCTGTAAAGAAAAAAAGAAGAGAGAACGACGTAAGGATTACGGAAGGTAAACCAATAAAGCCAACACCAAGACTGTAATGGAATAATAGGGAAGGTATAATGCAGCTTTAAGAGAGATGACTTAGTATACCATATGTGTAATAAAATATACTTTCACTCTGATCTGGAATCATTCATTAAAAAAAATTTCTTATTTTGATTTGCAGGGCAATTTATTGTCACCATTGCTTTCATGTTTTTCTACTCTTTGCTTGGCTACAAGTAGTATCCAATTCTTATTATATTTTTATGTTGCATTAGTCTATCTTGGTTATCTTCTGATGTAAGCTTGGGTTTCTGTACAACCTTTTGTTTGGTATGTTGTAACTAAGTATAACTAATTCAATTAAACGCATTTATTCGGTTAGGAAAACAATAATGAGCTATTCCAAGTTGCTAGCCATATCTCATATAAGATAACCACTTCTATCAAACAAAGTACCTAAGTTGAAATATATGTGGTAATCTTATCTCAAATATAATCGTAAAAGATTAGATTTGCTATAATTTCTGAGGATTGGTTTAACAGTTAAATGATAATAATCATAACATTTATAAAAATGCATGGTAGTTATTACTGGTACAGTTTGAAGAGTTTACGATTACCTTCAAAGCACAAATCCGAAAGAGAGATTCTTTAAGGGAAAGGTCGGCACTAAGTCGCAAAAGAAGGTATCTTGCTGATGAACAATCCACACAAGCACATTCCCAAAAATGAACTTAATCCTACTGGGAAAATAAACATCTCTAGAAACAAGATTCATGCATTTTTTTATTGGTTAAAACATGCATAGAGAGCTACATGGAATTAGGAAACATAAGGTTTTGTCTATGAAGAGGTAAGAAGACTTGTTCTGATTGCAGCAAACTGATTAGAGTGAAAGGTGATTTCTTATCTCTAATTTTTGCAGTCTACACTCTCCTTGTGGACAACCTCTCCAATGTATCTATAGAGAGGATCAATTTGCTTTTTGTTTTATGTTGAAAAGTTTAGGTGAATTGGATTGCGTGGTATATTAGGGTCAAGTTAAACCCCAAGGCTTAAAAAACACCTACAAAGCAACTTGCATATTATCCACCAATAAAGTCCTTCCATCAGTGGCGCGATTCGAATTCAAGTCCTTGTGGATATGAGTTGCTTACAAACTGGACCAATCTAAATTGGTGCTAATGTGTCCACATTTTTTTAAGCAACTAACTTGGATTTCACGTTTCTTGTCGGGACCAGAATAATATTTCTCTCACCAACATGGATCGGGTCAAGTGTAATCGAAATTAGCTTCGAAAAATATGACGAATTAATGTTTAAATTTCAGTTGGAAGTAATACCAGGATTTACCCGTAAGTCAAAAATAGGATTACTCACTGTGGAAAGAATTATTGAAAAAAGAATGAGACTTCCCTCATTAAAAAAAAAACAAAATTTGATATGGTTAAACTTGGCAAGTGCACCAAGGAACGTGAATGTCCAATAGTCCAAAGCTAAGAATAATGAACTACAAGAGTCTTCTTCATCTCAAATCTCTCAGACTCTTACGCATCGAATATTGTCCTTGTCTTGAGCGATTGCCAAAGGAGGGTCTTCCGAGCTCCCTTTCTACTTTGTACATTCGTGAATGTCCAATAGTTAAGCAGAAGTACCAAAAGGAGGAAGGAGAAAGTTGGCATACAATTTGTCACATCGCTAATGTATTTATTTATTGATTGGCGGATGAAAGGAGACCTACTATAGCCAGCAGGTGCACCACTTTCACCCCTGGCATGTTATATCAAACATTTCCAATTTTTTGTTTATCGAAATGTGGATCATTTTCTTAACCATTTCATAAAATCATAACTTAAATGAAAATGAATATTCAACTATTTGTTGTACTTTGTGTTGTTAAAAGGAGTGTGTTATTTGAGTAATACCATTCTGTTGTTTTCTATTTGTCGTTGCAACAAGATTTAATACAATTCCTTGTGGTTTGTAACATTCTGCATTGGTTACTGCATAGCTCTCTATTGACATAGCCTTAAACAGTGGTTTCCTGCGAGAATTTCCTCAATTTGCTCTGCTAGATTCATGTTATATGCCAAATATAAATTCATGTTAATTTCTGCGCGTAGCTTAAAACTTCTATTGAATCCGGTAGGCTTGAAATTGAGTTCATTGCAGTTCTCAACTACACAAAGAAATGTTTGGAAAGAAGTTCATCGAGGTTCTCGATTCTTACACTAAAATTAGCTTCTGATGCAAACTGTTCTATTATGATAGCTCAGTTCAATAGAAATGTGATATTAATATTGCAATTTCTGCGTGTCTAACTCGGATTCACAAGAAGTACATTTATTGCTCTCCTTTTTTGAATAAAAGGACATGAATCATTCTTCTGTCCCCATCAGAGTAAGGAGAAATTTCTTGTAATCTCCTGAAGTTTTTTTGGCCACTGCATGCTCAAGCTGGACACTATTTCTCTTGTAATAGACCTTTTTTATGTCCTCCAAGTCCTTCTCAGCCCTGGTAACAATCACACGGGTGAGTGCATCCTCATCGGTTCCAACGGTTTCCATCGCATCGCGTAAAACCTACATATAATAGATTCAGAGTAAGAATTATGAGTCAATTATCAATTTGTTCCTTGAAATTGTATATTGTTGTTAATTTAATTCCCAAAATTATTTATATTTGAAAAAAGTCTTCAAAATTATGTATCTCTTACTATATGAGACTTTTTAAGATTGGTCAATTTGGTTTCAAAAATGAATATGTTTGTTTTTCTTTCTAAATCTCACCTTTTCATAATACTTATTATGGTCATTGATGCAGCTAATGGCTATTCTCACTGCCTTGTGAAAGCCATCAGATCCTTCATCGGACAATTTCTGCAAAGAAAAAGAAAACTACATAACACACAAACAAGATTTTTTTTTTTTTTTTTAATCTTAACAAACTGGTTTTGGTAATTTGGAGTACAGCAAGAGATAAAGTAAAGTCCGACTAAAAATTGTCTCAATTAGACTTTGAACTTGAGTTCTCTTGAATTATTTATAGTTAATAGGAAGACATATTTCAACCTCTATGTCATTTTTTTTTGGACTTCACCTATATTAAATGATAAAAAATTGAAAGAATTTCAAATTACATGAGTTAAATGTGTTTTTTATGTTATATGGTTATTTTTCAATGTATATTACAGGGTTAATTTGAACAATTAACGATAAAAAAATAATTAAAATACAAATTATTATCAAAGTGTCGAGTCTAACGGAAGAGATTATACTCTTGCAACTTGAACAAGTGGTAAAATATGACTAACAATGTATACTCTCAATTTCCAATAAAAAAAATGAATTAAAATATACATATTGTTATCAAAGGGTTGAGTCTAACATAAGAGACTATAAACTTACAACTTGGCGAGCAATGGTTTGGATTTCAGGTTCACGTGAGTAAGCATAACTTAGTTGGTAGGAACATATATGTAAAAGGAGTTGAAACTTCGAATTCCACATATATTGACCTTAAAGGGTGAATTTTTTAGCCACTAGATTACTTTCCAAAAAAAAATGTTTGAATTTCAGCTGAAAAAGATAATCACATTTAGTGTGCGACACACATCAAATAATAGGCTAAAATGCACTTTTCGCCCTCTATGTTTGGCTCCGTAGCAATTTTGGCCCACTATTAAAAAAATCACTTTCCAGCCCCCTAACTTCAAAATTAGAGGGGGCCTATGAGTTGTAAAAAGGGGTGAAGTTAGGGGGGCTGGAAAGTGATTTTTTTTATTAGGGGGCCAAAATTGCTATACGGAGTCAAACATAGGGGACTAAAAATGCATTTTAGTCCAAATAATATTACCTCAACCGAAGAAATATGGAAGAAAAAAAGAGTTGTTAAAATTATAGTATATCCAACTATAATCTACATATTTGTTTTATACTCCCTTTATTTTACAATGAACGTCGTTTAAGGTTTTGGCACACAGATTAAGAAATGAAATGAAATAATTATTAGACATAACACTTTTACTAAACTGCCCTTACTTTATAAGAAAAAGACAAATTTAAAGTTGCATTAGAAATTGTGTGAGAAAAGTTAGATATAAAAAATTAAAGATGTATTGGAAATGTAAAGTGGCATTCATTTTGAAACAAATTTTATTTGTTAAAGTGACACTCATTGTAAAACAGAGGGAGTATAAAAATATGAGTTTTGTTAATCGGTGCTCCCGGGGCACTGATGAAGGAATCTATAAATAGAATTTTCTGTCTTGGAAACATAAACTGTCACTTTTTATTAAGTAATAATTATATTACTTTTTAATAAAAACTTACTTTATTTGGTGCTTAACCAATGCCTCGGAGGCACTAGTTAACATTATCCTAAAAAGATAAATGTCCCAAACAAACAGCTTAATTAATAAGTTGAGGGACGCTGAAAAAATTCTAACCGAGAGTTCCACGATTCAAAACCTAAAACTAACATAACTAATAATTTCCTAACAACTAATAACCACTAATCTAACAACTAATTTTTTGCTTAGTTGATTTCATCAACTCGCAAATTGCAACACAAATCTTTAATAAATCTCACCAAGTTCATGTCTCATGTTTTTCTTTTCTTTTTGCAAGTTTGTATGGATTTTTTTATCCTTTGCTTTGGTGTCTAAAGACCAAAATCAAATTTTCGGTTGTCAAGATTTTCACGCATTCGGTGTATCAATGGTTGTTGGATCAAGATCAAACAATACGAATTTTAATATAAATTTTAACTTTTTCAAAAACAATGGCATATGGGGGACCAGATTACTTGCTTTTTTAATTGCCTTAATATTCCTTCCCAATTCCCACAATCTCATGTGTTTGTCTTTTACTATGTTGGTGTTTTTTTCCTGTAATATATGAATATTTTATCTATTTTAATTAGTGACTTCTAGGCTGAGGGTTTAATTAAGTCTCTCGCTGGTGGGCACTTTTTATTCATCGTCGGATTTGATGAAAGGTTGGGATTTTTTAAAAATAAAAATAGAAGTTTGAAAGATTGCTACACACAATCATGCCCCCCATATCCTCCACAATACCCATAGGACATCTGAATAATTCATACACGGTTGTTGCGTAAGTTAAGCATATAGAGAAGATGTTGTTTCGGCCAGAAAATGAAATTGAACCTTCCCAAATTGAATTTTGTGTTCGTGTCCTTGATGCCTTGGCATGTGGCAACAATGGGAAACATATACATAGATAATTTCTTTTAATAATTTCAGGGAATCAGAAATAAAATAAAGTGAGCAGTAAGCAATAATTGTCATTTTTTCTGATTTCATTTCATTGCAACATCTTTTCAAATATTATTACTTTTTCCTTAAACAAAAAATTGAATTGATGAATAAAGGTGTGTCAATGAATCAAGGACTTATTTTTTTTATATTGGTCCAAATAACATTTCAAGATCTTTCATTTGGGGGAATACCTTGATTCTTCTTCTCCATGGCTGCCATCATAAACAGCCCAAGAAATATTAATGCAACGGCAACAATGGTGGATGGACATTTGGTAGCAGAGGAGAGTGAGGAAAAAGATGTGTGTGATCCAATGCATACGGTGTATAATAGGGTGTATAAGTTTGATTAATCTAATGGTTCTTATTTGTTATTGTAAGTGGTCCATCGGTGAAGGACTTAATTGAACCCTCACCCTAGAATTCACCATCTTAATTCTGATTTATTTTATTATAATTTGATTATTACAATATTGTGTTTATGATTTATTAAGTGATTGTTTTATCTTATGTTTTTTTGAATTATATAGTCAAATCATTTCATTTTTTTTTGTCAAGTAGCTTAGTGGCTAGAGAAATTCACCTTAAAGATGAATAAGTGGGGTGTCGAACCCCAACTCCTGCACATATCGTGCATTATCCCTTACCAAATGAGTTAAGTTCATGGGGACATAGTCAAATCATTTCTACTAATTATTAAATGGTTGCATTATTTTGCTATTATGACTATGACTAATGAATTAATTAATTAACTAGCATGACAAATTGTGTTAAGGTAAGGAGTGGACGACAAAATTTATGTGGCAATCCTTAAAAAAAAAATTATGTGGCAAATAAATGTTTGACTAAATATATTGTTGCTTTATAGTTAAATATTTTTATTGTGTACCCTTTAAATTTTATTTTATGCCTATTGTCATGGTAAACGGAAATGGCTTGGTCTTGATTCAATTACCACATGTACTAGTAGTTAGAGTATCATAGCATGACTAGGCTTTGGTTTTCATTCTTTTTGTTTCTTTTTCAATGCGTGTAAGCCTCTTGTTATATCATGTTACTATTAAACTAATTACATATATTAATTGGTCCATAATTGTAGAAAATAAATGGGGACATGAATTTAAAAAGAAAACAATGCAACCTCCTTCCTACTTATATGGTCAGATTCACTTCCCACTCCTTAAGAATAGTGCCACTCGTTTAGGAGTTAGTGGTAGGAGTATTTCACTACTAATAACAACCGGTTATCTCCCTCATTTTATTCATTCATCACTTTATTAATTCTACACTTAGAAAATAGAGAAACGGAAGGAAACATTAGAGAGTGTCTTGGAGGAGGTAGAAAAGAGGATGAAGGATCAACCTTAAGGACTAGCAATTAGACTTCATCACCAAGTAAAACTATTTTCTAGCCTTTCTTTCTCATTATTAACCTCTTGTTAGAAAGCAGTAAGTTTATGTTATTATGTTAAATTTCAATTGAAAATTCTCCCTAAATATGTAGATAGATTCTTTAAACAATATGGACGTAAGCAATTTTTTGTAGTATATAAATGTATATTAAATGTTTAGGAATGATTTAAGGGCTGAAATGATTTTATAATAGTGGAATGATTAGAAAACAAATTTTTGGTCTGAAGATTATGTATAAAATGATTGGATGATAATAGAATGCTAGAGAGACAAACTGTGTGAATCATGAAAGTTTTAGAGGCTGAAGTTAATTCTTTTCATGAACTATTAATTGGTCAAAGCTATTATTGTTCAAGAAAGATAATGATCTATTTGGAAGCAGGCATAAATGGGATTTGCTAAAACTCGAGAGAATTGTATTTTTATTTTTTTTAAAGAAAAACTTAAGAGAATTGAAAATAGTAATATCCCTCCCTCCCTCCCTCCCTCCCTCCCTCCCTCTCTCTCTCTCTCTTCTCCAACGTGTAATTTTAATTCGATCTGAGTTGATATTCGTTTTGATTTTTATGAGTTAATTTTTTGTAATTTATTTTTGTAGTAGCATTTGATCCACACACATTTTCCAACATAGACAAATATGTTAACACCATGAATATTAGTAGCAAATGAAGAGTTTTTTGGACACACATGATTCAACAAATCATGTAATCATATACTCCAATTGTGCAATTTAAACAGATGTCTTGGTATGACAATATAAGTTGTTAATTTATTTTTTTAGTGTTTGTATGTTTTTAATGAAATGTTTATTTATTTAACATATATTAAAACATAAGACCCATGCGTCGCACGGGTCGAGCGTTTATAGTAATTGATAATGAGAGTACACTTGAACGCGCAGGCTGAGAATTTCTAAGAAAATATAGAGGTTTGAAACTCATTATTTTTCTTTTACACTAGTATATGTTAAGAAAGATTTATTTATATTTAAAACAATTTTTATTTAATTGACTTTGGGAATTATTTTTGTGACGTCTTTGTGGCTAAGAAAATAAATTTAACAAAATGGTTATATTGGATTTAGTTGTAAATCATATCTTAACCAAACCTAAGTGTCGAGCAAGAATTAGAAGAGGAATTAGAATCTAAGTAAACACTTACTTGTGAAGGTATAAAGGTAGTGGAGCAAGGACCGTTGATTGAAATTTAAATGCTGCTATTGTCAAGGTAAGGGAAAGGTCGCTCCATTTTTTTTATTTTATATATGTATTTACTTGTTGTTAAAATGATGTTTTTTTTTCATGTTTATGTATTGTACCATATGCTTACATACTATGTGAACTTGGTTTTGGATTGCTTGGTTGTGAGTATAACTTGTTTTCATGCCTGAATTGTAGTTTCACATGCGTTCAAAGTTAAGACCAGCTGAGGTGTGTTTTGGGTAGTGAAAGGCCAATGACTATGTTCTTGGGAATTTTGTATTTTAAAGTAAAACAATTCTAATTTACTATTTTGAAAATTCAAAGCGAAACTCATTTATTTTTATTTTGAAGTCATGGAGTTTTATGTTATTGTTATTATTTTAGAAAAACAAAAATATTCACCTTTTTTCCGCTAAGAATTACACAAGTTAATGTCTCAAAAATTTGGATCGTTACATGCCCTTTTTGTACTTTCATAGAATTTTGTCTAACTTGAACAACTTAAACCCTCGAATGTTGGTGTTTTGAACAAAACTAATGTTATGCTTTTTGTGCCACAATGGTTCTTAACCATATTTTGCAAATTATAAAACCCTCCATTTTTTCCCAGATTTAGCAACAACCTTTTATATGGAATACAATTTTTTTTTACAATAGTTAATTTTGAATTTTAAAAAACATTTATTTTAAATTAAATTTCGTAAAAATAAGAAAAAGATTATGAAAAAGGTGGTATTAGTTTTTTAAAAGGTTTTCTAAAAATTATATTTCAAATTTTGAATCAACATGTCGCTCCATTTTGATTAGGTTGCAACCATCAAAGTCATTTGCTAAAAAGTTATCAATAGTAACATAGTTTCGTTGCAAGTCACTATCAATTCTCTCATATACATATGCATAACCATGAGCGGCGAAGTAAGTCAAGGGGATAATCTCTCCTTCTTCAACAATTCTGTCAATTTTGTTGGAGAATGAGAATGAGAAATTGATAATCTCATGGTTATCAAAGGGGATTATCAATTCTAACTTCGTGGAAAACCTTTGTGGGACAAACGCATACCATTAGTTTTGTCAATTTTGTTCAGTACACCAACATTCGTGGGTTTAGGTTGTCCAAGTTAGGCAAAATTCTATAAAAGTACGAAAAGGGTAAAAACACCGACATGGTAAAAGACAAACACGTGAGATTGTGGGAATTGGGAATGAATATTGAGACAATTAAAAAAGCAAGCAATTTGGTCCCCGCAAATGGTAAAACATGCGTGGGAGGGTAAAATAAGATTATTAGACTTTTTGTGATTAAAATAAGATTATTAGACTTTTTCAATAAGAATATCAACTTTGGTATTAATGACAAAAATAACGTTGATAAGACAATTTTATAATTTATGATGATTAATTGAAAAAACCAATGGTATATTAGACTTTTTTGTGTTCTTCCCTCTTTCTTCTCCCTTTTGAAGAGAAAATAGAAAGGTATGGCACCCATCTTTTACTCTTCTCTCTTTGCAATTACTCTTCTTGCCAAACAAGAGAAATCTCTAAACTTCTCTTATCTTTCTCTCTTCTCTATACTATCTCTCTCTTGAACGATTTATCGTTAAATTCATTAACTATATGAATCCAACCTCGTTAGGTCTATCTTATCAAGTGAAACTATATATTTACATTATTATAAAATCATTTAAGGATATTGGTGTACCTTAGTGATAGCAATGCCATGGTCATGCCTATAGCAATTGAAAGTTGCTACAAGTTGTGTTTTGCTCCTTGTTGTAAGAATTCTAATTACTTCTTCATGATTGTGATTCTTGTTTTTTATAGCCTCATGAAGCATATCAGCTTCACATTGTGCCAAACTTGCATTGACCTCACTCCCACCATACCTAAATGAACTCACCAACCCCACCAAAAGCTGCTCAAAAAATAATCACAACACCTTTTATGAACACAAATTCTCTTATGAATAAAATTGGTTTTAAAAGTGACATTTTGGTCAACAAAAGTTGATACATCTAAACCAAATTTTGAAATAGATACATCAGTTTTTATTGAACAAAACGTCTTTTATAAATAAGACCGATAGAAGTATATTATGACTTGCCTGACGAAGATGGCCATTGGTATTGGTAGCCACGTCTTCTTCCAAGGAATGTTTATATCGATTGTGATAAGCACGTCTCAAAATGAAAAGTTCATCAGGTGAAGAGACACATGAAATTTCCACAATCACATGGTAGTTTATGTTAGCATTTCTTAGTGCTATATTTGCCAACAAAGCTTCACGTTCTGCTGGTTCCAATATCCATCTATACATTGCTCTCTGTTTTGTACATACCAACAAGTCAAATTCACTATAATCAAAAAGCAATGTTTTCATAATAAAAAGCAATGAAAAAGTTTTCCTAATAAGAAGTGTTTTTTTTTTAGAATGTCATTGGAAAAACTAAATAGGATTGGTTTTTTTTTTTGACAGAAATAGGATTGGTTTTATTAAATATATTTTTTCCCTATATAAATGAATATTCTTTCATATTGGATCATGAAAGAAATCTGATGATTGTCACGTTGAGTTTAAGGGCCCGTTTGTTACAGATTAAAATAAAAATGATTTTGACATAAAATAATTTAGAGATTATATTTTAGAGATTTTGTGAAAAATCAAAATCTATTTTACGTTTGTTTGCCGTAACAAAAATCACTTTTTTTAAACAAATAATCTAGTTTGTTTGGATACAACTGTATAAAAGGGATTTTTTTGTTACAAAATTAGTTTAATCTTTTAAATCATATTTTCTCTCTCCTCTAAAAAAATCTATTTTTTTAGAAGCTGCTCTTAACACCTTCTCATTTGAAGCTGTTTTTAGATTTTTTTTAGATTCTGATTTTTTTTAAAATTTGTAACAAACGGATGCAAAACTCTTAAAAGTGATTATTTGTTTAAAAAACGTGATTTTTTCCTTATAAAAGCTATAACAAACGGGCTCTAAAGCAACCACATCAAATTCATAAGTCTTTGATTTTACTAACCGATTTTATAAGATCGGTTTGTCGTTCTAGTTTTAGAAATTGATTCAAAGATTAGTTTTAGAGATCAATTTGGTAACCAATATTTTTCAAAAACTCGTCACTAATTTAGTTATTATTATGTGCTTGTGTTAAAAAAAAACTAGAATTGTTGAAAACTTATTTTTTACTGATAATTGTGTGTGTATATCGACAATATAAACATAATAAAATACATTGATGTATATCCCCGTGAGTTTAACTCAGTTGATACGGACGTTAATATATGCAAAGGTCGGTTTGAACTCCGGACACTTCAGTTATTCACCTTAGAAAAGTAAATTTCCAATCACCGACTTACTTGACAAAAAACAATACATTAATGTATACATTAAAAACATCAACATGCCCAATAAAGTTTTAACAAAATTTCAATCTTAATATATTAAATTGACATTTTTTTTACCGTGTATGTACCTCAAAATCACCTGAAAGCTCAGACTCAAGGCGTTTGATGAGATCCTCTTGATAGAGTTCATAGTATGCTTGTCTGATTTGAGTCCTTTGGGTAGCATTTCTATGACCTAATATTGCTATAATGGCTTTTTCATCAGCTCCCCAACCTACAAAATTTCGAATTCCCGTAATTTAATCAATTTCAAGATATTACAATATCTTTTTGCACATCTTTTGAAAAATATCCCATATACATTCACCCATTATAACATATTGATGGTTTAATCTACGTAAACTATTTTTAACAAATAACAAAATCGTAAGAGCACATGTAAGATTCAAAGTAGACAACAATACGTTAGAAAAATGGTGCAACATGTCAGAATATTGGCACCAGAAAAAGGGTCTAAGCTATGGGCAAAGCTTATCATAGACCCTTTAGTCCATTACCTTCGATGGAGGGCTATTAGTATTTCGGTACAACAAAAAGTCACACATTATTTGAAAATCGTGATTAAATAGTTTATATGTTTACTCTCTTCAACTCACTGAGCCAACTTTTAACTAAGGACAATATCGTGATGACTTGTATAAGATTAAAAGCTAACTTGAGATCGCAACAAACATGATCTTAGTTAATTATTATTAATTAAAATTTGGGAAAAGAATAATGACTATTAATTAAAAATATATATTATGTCTGAATGAAAGGTTTGATGAATTTTCAAGATGTAATAAAAAACAATAATGAATTTTTCAAAAGAAGAAATGAAAAATGGATATGGTATGATCACCTTTAACAGCCCTTTGGAGAGCTTCTGCATCTTCGACTGGAGAGTGGTTGGAAGGAGCAATAAGCGAAGTCATGGATAATCAGCTGTAATGTGTGTTTGTGTGTTATTATATATATGAAAATGAATGACATGTATATTAATTCATATAACTTTGTTTCATTCAAGATGGCTTAAATTGAAATCATCGACATGTTTTATGTTTGCAAACAAAAGCTTTATAGTTTAGATCATAAAATATGACATTGAGCTCTACAAAACAACTTAATGGTACAATCAACATTACCCTTTCAATTTAATATTATTTAATATTGTCATTGTGTTAGGTTTAAGGGTCCAACCAAACGCAGGCGATATGGACAGACATATAGAAGACCAAATAAAATAAAAATATTAGTTGTCAAAATAGTTGATGAAGATTGTACCCAAAAAAATAAAAAATAGTTGATGAAGAAAAATAGAGAACGACATTTAAATATTTTTCTTATGAAAGAAAGCCTGGGTGAGTTGAGGTTTGGATGCTTACTATAGTCGGGATGAAAATTACTTGAATGTCTTTGAATTTTGATGACTTTAATGTATTTTGATAGGATATAATAATTGATGTAGGATTAAAATAAATTATTTTGATTAGAGAGAATGATAGAGAGAGAGTCACCAATATTACAAAAATTCAAAGTCACTTAGGTGGAACTCGGCCATGATAGACCTCAAGGCTCAACGAATCCATAATCGTGTGGATGAGTCAATTTTTTACCAATTGAGTCAACTCTCATAACACATTAAAGTATTTTCAGCAACATCTCAATTCTGCAAAAACATATTTATAAAAGGAAAGGGTAGTTGAAAAGTTTATATATAAACTAAATATAAACTAAATTTTTAACCACATACATCACATTTCCACTTACTCATTTTACTTATATTTTGTAACCAAATTCTTTTTTACTTATATTTCATTCTCAAATAATATGTAATACAATGGTTATTTAAATGCATACCATTGTCAAAAAAAATCGCATATTCTTTCCTTTAGACTTAGTTTTGGGACTTATATATTTTATAAAAAACACTTTTTATTTTTCTTATTTTGTTTTTCAATACACAAAAAAGAAAACTTTTATTTTTTTCATAAAATTGATGGTTCGAATGGAGTTATTTGTTGAAAACAATTGCTCTTTAGACACCTTCAATTGCTCACATCATTCAGCGGAATTTAACTCATGCTCGGCATTTTTCAACGTCAGCTAACTCACATTAACACTCTTAAGATCGGTTGAATTGGTTTTAAAAGGGTATTGAACCGATCGTAAAATGTCATTATGAGTTAACTCGCGCTAAATTAGAGGAATGAGTAAAATCAAAAGTGAGAAGAGCAATTCTCTTTTGGCTTGAGTTACGTTTTAGAAAGGTCCAATAAAATTGATTGATTGACAACTCTTCTAACACCATGTTGGTGTTTGTTTTCTATGTTTTTAAAGAAATGATATTTGAACAATCATTTTTTGATAACTTTTGCGACAACTTTCTCTCTCATACTCACATTATATTTTTACTTTCTATTTCTATTAATAGGGCAATGTTATTTGAACATCCAAAAAGCAACAACTATTTGACAACAGTATAAAAATACACAAGTTATAACTAATGATGTGACTATAAGAGAGAGAAATAAGTAATTAAAAAATGAAATAATATCTATATGGTATAAACATGAAAAAGTCTTACATAAATACAAACACAAATAAAATTATTTGGACACACACAACAATAAAAAAAAATTAAATGATAAATAAATTAGGCACATCATTCAATATTATTAAACCAATTTAACTTTAAAAAAAACATTTGTATGAGTGTGTCCAAACTTTTTACATTTGGGTTTGTCCCTAAGTAAGTACATTTCACTATAAATATATAGTGATGGACAACTAAAAGGTTGTTAAGATGACATTTCTCTTTATTAAAAAAAAAAAAAGATGACATCTCTCTTGTTATTAATAAGGATTAGACGTCTCTGTAAGCTTAACTCAGTTGGCAGAAACAATACGGGGTTCGAACACACCTCACTTCTCCACATTTAAAATAAAAAATAAGGATCAGACCATCGTAGAGTTCACAAGTTAGTTCATTGGATGAAGGTGTGCAATCACACACATATAGTCTCAAAATATTGACAATCTGAAACTTTAATACTCACTCTCATGTCTAGTATGGCTTTTCAGTCCATTCCCCACATGAACATCCTCAATTCATATCTAATACCAAATATTAATGAGTTTAGATCTCAATCACAAAAGTTAACACTTAAAAATGAAGGTATGCAACCACATATACATTCAACATCCCATAAACTTTAACAATTTGTCACTTCCAATGTAATTAAAACCAGACAGGACCGATCGGTCAAATCGGTTAAACCTGGAACCGGACCTGCATCCGGTCCGGAGAGACAAGAAAACCGCATGGTCAAAGAACCAAACAACAAACCGGTCAAAAATCGGAAAACCGCCGATTCATCAGGTTTTGCAGGTTGAACCGTATTTTGTGATTTCTAAGAAAAAAGAGACCAAAATAAAATAGATCTAGCTTTTTTAATTTCAATTTCACTTGTGTGAGACTGATTTAGGGTTATTACTATCATTCACTAGTGGGCTTGGGTTATAAAAAGTGGGATTAGACAAACAAACATAAAAGTAAAGAAAACTACTAAAAAAAACATGTTATTTTAGTCGATTAAAACAAATAAAAGTGAGATATTATTTTATTCACACAAAAGTTTTTTTCCTTGAGAAATTTTACACACCGTAACGTAATGCTACTTAACATATATAATGTAAATTATTTTGTTAATTTCATGTGAAAAAAATGATATTACACTCTCCAAAAGTTATAAAATGTAATATAGTTGGATATAAAAGGTATCATCGGTTCGACCCCGGTCGAACCTTTGAAACCCTGAACCCTTATCTAGACCGGTTCAAAGTCTGGTTCGGTTTTTATTACCTTGGTCACTTCAATACAACTTTAATAAAAGATCTTCAATAAAGAGGTCCATGATAAATTTAAAGATAAAAGTATTTTTAATATCTAATCGAAGAATATGTGATCTTTTTTTATATATATTTTGAAACCCTAAAGGATTTGTCTTGATGGCCCTACTCTTTTATCAGCCTTGTTCATAACGGTTGTCTTTGATCAAAAGCGATGCAATAGACTATGTGTTAGTTCGTGACTAATTTAATAATTCTTCTTGGAGTTTTGTTAGAATTGGTGTGATACATTTATATTCATTTATTTTACACTTTAAAATACCTCTATTAAAATATTTGATAAATGTTGTACCAAAAAAAAAAAAAAATTTGATAAATGATATATAAACGTTTATTTTACAACAATTGTTTTGATAGTCCTATGTGTATAGAGGTATTTTCATAAAAGCAAAAGAAAAAAAGCTTCAAAACATGATGTTTTTACAAAAATATCCGTACATACATAGAGTTTTTTTGACACACATAGAGTTGTAAAGATAATCATTGCAAAATATATGTTCATATATCATTTATTCAAATATTTTTACATTAACTAGTCTTGGAAAGAAAAAAAAATTAGATTTGCATGTACTAAATATTTGAATACTAAATTAAACACGTAATCAGTGAACAGAGTGAAGCAAAATATCATACCAATTACCAACATACCCCAAATATAATTTTGATATTCATAACTTCTCATTGAATAATTCTTGAATGGACACAAGAATTCCAAATCCTTATGTCTACCCAAGAGTTTCTCCTTGCCATTAGCCTAAATAAACAACATAAGAGCATATCCCAAACGAAACAACACAACATAAAATTTCAAGTTGTCCAAAGCAACCAACATAACAAGACAATACTTAACAAAACATACTTTATTAAGAAAATAACTTAATGAAAACACATAATCATAAGCCAACATAACCCAAACTCATTATAGATATGCCCTTAGCTCAATTACTTCAGTCATGTTTCCCCAAAAGAGTGAGGATGAACTTCTTGTAGTCCCCTGAGGTTTCCTTGGACACTGCATCTTCAAGATGAATACTGTTTCTCTTGTAGTACAGCTCTTTGATCTCCCTCAGATCCTTTTCAGCCCTTGTGACAATCACGCGGTTGAGTCCATCTTCATCGGTTCCAAATTTCTCGATTGCATTGCGCAAAACCTAAGCATAATTGGAAAATTATCAAAGTTAGTTAATGTATAAGAATTGAGAAATTTCAATGATTTTGTCATGTAGGACATTTATTTGGTAACCATGGAGAAAATTTAGTGATTTATCAATTTTGTCACTAAATTTATAAGAGTGTAACAATTTGATGATCTATGAAATGAAAACAAAAAAATTATAAAATGAGATATTTGATCATCATAGAAAGGAAAAAAGAACCTAACCTTCTCATAGTACTTTTTGTGGTCATTGATGCAACGAATAGCTGTGTGCAATGTCTTCTGAAAGTCATCAGATGTTTGATCCAGCAATTTCTGCAGAGATGAAGAACTAATAAGTACATCTCTTTTCAATTATTTGCTGTCAAAGGTGTAGACAACAATTCTGATGAACAAGGCAAATTGATGTCGTGCCATGGTAAGAATTTTACATTGTAAATCTAAAGCGACATGGTTCAAGTCAGATGTAAAATGGTTATTAGTGTCGCTTTGTTTAATAATAATTTTCATCATTCCCCAAATTAAAAAAAAAATGTTTTATAAAAGACTTTCGGCATGCAGAGATGTCGCTATAAGCAATTGATATCTCAACTATGTTGACACCTTATCTGTGAATGAAAAAGGTTAATTATTTTGTACCTTACTAATGGAGATGCCATGCTCATCCCTATAACGGTTGAAAGTTGCCACAAGTTGAGTCTTGCTCCTTGTGGTAAGAATCCTAATGACTTCTTCATTGTTGCCTTTCTTTTCCTTGACACTTTCATGAATAATATTAGCCTCAGTTTGTGCCAGTTTTGGATTGATCTCATCTCCCTCATACCTAAATGAGCTCACCAATCCAACCAAAAGCTGCTCAAAATCAAGTAAACATTCAGATCGTTAGTACGACTATAATCAAAATCATGGTTTTAAATTGCGATCTGCAACAACAATAAAAAAAAATAACGAAGCTACCATTATGTCATAATTCAATTTGACTGAGTTTTATGTTGGTTGTCGACTGCATAAACATCATTTGGTGACAATAAAGAATGACTTGCCTGGCGAAGATGACCGGTGGTGTGAGCAGACACATCTTCTTCAATGGAACGCTTGTAGCGGTTGTGATAGGCGCGCCTCACTGCCAAGAGCTCTTCAGTTGATAGCACAGAAGCAATTTCAGCAACCACATGATAGTCTTTGTTGCCATTCCTGATTGCTACATTGATCAAAACAGCGTCACGGTCTGCAGGGTCCAACATCCACCGGTACACGGCCCTCTGAATAACAATAAAATTATACAAAAAGTACATAAAATAGTATATTAACCATTAATTTATTCATCAACGGTTGAAATTATTCGCTTTAGTGTCTAAAGTGAGTTGGTCAGTTTAGAGGAAACAAATCTAATGTTTGAATACTATACCTCAAAGTCACCAGAGATTTCTGACTCTAGACGTTTGATGAGATCCTCTTCGAAAAGCTCCTCATAAGCTTTTCTAATCTGTTGCCTCTGATGAACATTTCTATGACCCAAAATTGCGATAATAGCCTTGTTATCAGCACCCCATCCTGCAGAGTTTGAAAAATAAATAAAACAGATATCACAGTTTCCTTTATGTAATATATTATTATGGTATGCCATCACTAATATCTAGCTAAAGAATTTAATTTCTCTTAAGCAAAGTCTCGGGTTAGTAAAAAAAATAAGCATTGTAGAGTTTGTCGAGGCCTATATGGACCCACCGAGTCGTTAGACTAGTCGTAGTCTAATGTGACTTCCAGATAGTGTGGATCTAGACTCGTAAAAATTGATGTCATGTCATCGCATTGATCAATCATAAGAATAGCACCAACACTTCATGTTGAAGCACAAAACACTAACACATGTGATTACAACAATTTCAATTTATTATTGTCTAAAAATATTACTCGTGTCGAAGTGTCAGTGTCAATAGAAGTGTTTATATTTGTGTCAATGCTTGCATCAAACAAAATGACTTGAGCTCATAGCTAATGAGAGTTCTAGTTTGCTCAAGTCACAATATATTTTGTTAATGGATTTTCAAAATAGAAAAAAGAAAAATAAACTAAGCAAATTCATATAAACCATTCAATCAAATGAAGCAATAATTTAAGGCAACCTTTGAAAGCATGTTGAAGGGCTTGTGAGTCCTCAACTGAGGAATGGTTGCTGGGAGCAATAAGGGTAGACATAGAATATACTTTCCTTACTATATGGTGGTGTGGTTATGGTGAAGTTTACCATAGGTTCTTCTTATATAATATAATTAAATAAGTTATAGTGCTATGTTAGTAGGAAGAATTTTGTCACATTGTATATTTAGACATTACGTAAGTAGAAAATTAAAGAATCTGAAGTTACCCTTATCCCCATCAATGGTATTTAGTAGGTACTAAGTAGTTTTTTCCTACCTTGCGTTATTATTGAATGAATAATCAATACCAAGGTCTTGGTATTTAGTTGAACTAGGATTGTCATGAGCATATCCTAGCTAACAAAAATGTTTTTTTTTCTATAAAAAAAAAGGTTAATTTTTTCTGAGAGGCACATAAAAAAAGCTTATGGTATCTCAAATAAAAGTAAAAAATTACAATTTGAGAAATCAAACCGGTTAAAATGTTCTATAAAAAAATTAAATTTGTAAAAGGGTGTATTATATAATGCATCAATTAATTTCATTCCATTAATGGTAAGAATTTAATGAAAAAATAAATAAATATTAAACATTTTGAGCAATAAATTAACACAACTTTCAATAAATAATTTCTATTATTGGAATTCTTAACATGTGTCCTAAGGGTACATGTTAACATTTCCCTACATTAAATGTTACAAAAAAATAAAAAATTGGATAACAAGAGAGCTCAAGATGCTAGATCTGCTACAAGTAAAGAGCACAGGGTGCGTTTGCTTTAGATTTTTTTGAAAGAAAAAAAATTATAAAAAATATCATTTTTGTCATTTTTATGTATTTGTTTATGACCTTAAAAAAAGTGTTTGTTTATGATTTAAAAAAGTATATCCTTTTTTGAATAAAAAATCATTTTTGACTACAAAATGAAAAGCTATAACGATTAGCTTTTCCTAAAATCTATTTTTTTTTTTTCGAAAATAAGGAGCTAACACAAGAACAAAGTTAAAAATCAATTTTTAAAAATTTGATTTTTATGGGTTGTAAACAAATAGGAATAACTTCGTTTTTTTTTAAATATCTAAAAATCAGATCTCTAGTTTTTTTCTTCAAAGAAAATATATATCTCTAGATTATTTTTAACAAAATATATTTTATTAAAGTTTAAACAAACACACCCATAATCTAGCATGGTTAAAATCAAGTTTATGATCATATTATTATAATTAATCAATTATAATCTAGCATCATCAAATAAATAAGTAAGGCAAAAATGTGTAAGTATGATTCACCTTTGAAAGCAAGTCGGAGAGCCTCAGCATCTTGAACAGGAGATGTTTGGCTATGAACAACAATGGTGGCCATTGGAGTGATAGTTAGCTTGATTAATCAAGTTTTCCTTTCTCTCTCAAATTTTTAACTATGGAAGAAGCAATATGTGATCACTAAACTTTGGCTTTTGTCACATTTTATAGTCTCATTTATCTTCTCCTAGGAGTTAACGCTCTTTCCAAATATTGCATGTAAATTTGCTTTATGTTCAGAATTTTGTTTCTTTAATTAATGCACAATAAATTTTATTCAATAAAGGCAAAAAAAAAGAGGGAAAATTGTAAAGGAAGTTTTGTAAAG
>Ga0315914_1000037_pt1 | contig 97260 bp, 63 predicted proteins | sample MpolenodulesMG_FD_203920 | JGI IMG/M metagenome (GOLD analysis project Ga0315914, IMG submission 203920) | Medicago polymorpha root nodule microbial communities from Los Angeles, California, United States - elongated nodules | ecosystem: Host-associated > Plants > Roots > Nodule | place: USA...
AGTGAAGTGAGTTGTGTTATGTTAAGTTATATATATACTGCTAAGTGCAGATGCCTGATACTGGGGTTTTTTCTTAGATTATTTCGGTCGGGTGCGGTCATAGCGGTTTGAGTTTTAACAAAACCGGGCTCGACCGTAAGTAACCATCTAGAACTGACTTTCTTCACCCGTGAACCGGTTCAACCGAAAAAAACCGCCCGGAGTGCTTTTTTTGCTTCCGGTTCATGCGGGTTCGGTTCGGGTCTCTTTTTTCTGCCCAGCCCTAGTGTGAAGTGAGTTCATTAATACTACATAAAATGAAGGAATATACTACTCATGGACGTTCCTTCACAAGCTTCATGGATAGTGGAAAAGATATTTGATGCAACAATAACCTTTTTAAATGTCAATGATAATATCTTTCAGCAGGATCATTTCTCTATTAAGGGAATGTATAGTAATTTAAAGGGTTAAATATGTTTTTGGTCCTTATAAATATACCAACTTTTCATTTTAATCCCTTTAAAAAATTCCCTCAACTTTTAGTCCCTATAAAATTTTTAATCTTTACTTTTGGTCCCTCGTTTAAAGTAAACTCATATGTCGAATTCATATTTTTAAATAAAATTTTGCACAAAAATTATAATATTATAAGGATCTCTCCCAAAAAAATTTATAATTTTTTACCAAAACATGAATTAAATATGAATTTTTATATGTTTGGCGGTAAAAAATTTATATTTAATTAATGTTTTGTTAAAAAATTCTATTTTTTTTTGGAGTGATTTTTACAATATTTCATACCTTTATGCATAATTTCATTAAAAAAAATACAAAAATCTACTTAAAAATAGGACCAAAAGTAGTGATTGAAAATTTTATAGGGACTAAAAGTTGAAGGAAAATTTTAGAGAGACTAAAACGAAAAGTGGCTATATTTATAGGGACCAAAAACATATTTAACCCTAATTTAAAAGGTGAATTTGCTAAGGTTAGTTGGAGGAAAATCATATGCAATAACTCTCCTCCTCCAATTGTTTGTTACTTGACTAGCTATACATGGTAGATTGTCAACTTGTTATGGATTGAGTAGATTTAGAATATAATAATGTGCACAATCATGCACCTTGCGCGAAAAGGAGACTGCGTGAATGATTGAATCCAAACATAGGTGATTAAAAAAATAACAATTTTGTCAAGAATAATGTTCTATCTCTGTTACCAGAGTGCATCGATAGTTAACTACTGTTGACACTTAACGATAACTTACTGCCGTTGCAAAATTTAATTGACGTCGAAGATGTTTTAGTATTTTCTGGATGTTAAAAAGCAATATGTGAAGTTAGAAGAGCAAAATCTAAGCAATTTGTGATTATCACGCAAAGCCCAAAACACATCAGACTCCATCAAAACGACACACTTTCCCGTCGTTGCGCCAAACCACAAAACCAAACCCTTAGAAAACCCGCTTCTCTTCATTTCCACTTCATTCTTCACTCTTCTCTCACTTCGATTCTTCAACTTTCTTCATCCATTTTCGTTTTTGTTATAGCGAAAAAAGCGAAAAATGTCTCTGAGAGTGTTAAACCCTAACGCCGAAGTTCTGAACAAATCGGCGGCGTTACATATGAATATCAATGCTGCCAAGGGTTTACAAGATGTTCTTAAATCAAATCTCGGTCCTAAAGGAACTATCAAAATGTATTATTATACTTTCACCGTTTCTGATTTTGATTTTTTTTTTTTTTTTTGGATTTGTGTAACTTTATTGTGTATGAATCAGGCTTGTTGGTGGTTCTGGTGATATTAAACTCACTAAAGATGGTAACACTCTTTTGAAAGAAATGGTTAGTGCTTTTAATTTAATCCCTTTGTATTTGTTTTGCTATGATCTATTATCTCTTTATTATCTCTTTAGCATCGACACTTCTGATTGAAGACGTCGTATATGGTGTACGAGGAAACCTACATATTTAGTTGCATTTAGTTAGTTAGTTTTGTTTTATGTAATTAGTTAGCTATGATCTACTATCTGTTGTGTCAATGTTTGGTGTCTGTCATTTGTGTCATTTCTGTTTTTTGATATTATTAACCGTGTTAGTGTCGTGGTTGATGACTGTGTCATTTCTATTTTCTGACATTATTAACTGTGTTGATGAAATCAATCTCAAGAAAAGAAGGAAAAGATAGCTTATGATATTATAAACCGTGTTTTCTGATATTTTTAACTGTGTTAGTGTCGTGTTTGGTGTTTGTGTCATTTCTATTTTATGAAATTATTAACCATGTTGACGAAATTAATCTCAAGAAAAGAGAGAAAAAGTAGTTCTTGAGTAAGAAGATATAAGATAGTTTCTCTTTTCTTAATCCCTCTACTTTCGTTTTCCGATGATCTTCAATATATGTAGCACCTCGTATCAGTATCCATATGTTTGAATACGTACATTTTCTCAATTTATTACATGTGTCATGTCCGGTATACATATGTGTTGGGACTTCAGATTTTTTAGATTATGTTCATGTTAACTTGGAACAATTATAGTAAAACTGACACATTTTAAATTGAATTAGTCCTATTTTCTCAGATTATAGACTTATTTATAATGTCCAGTATCCGTGTTTGTGTCAGCACTTCATAGTTGACGTTTATGATGATTGCATAGAAAAACAGTTATGGTAGAGGTTACACATGTAGTTACATTCAATTGTTTCCATTTTTTTTCAAATTATTACCGGTGTCGACCCATGTAATTGGTTACATTCAACCGCTTCCATTTTCTCAAATTATTATCCGCCACATAGTTACTTTCAGCTACTTCCATTTTCTTAAATTATTATCATTGTCGATGTGTCACTGCTGTGTTAGGTATCAGTGTCACTACTTCATGTGAGATAACCATCTTAAGTTAGTTTATGTTGTTTCTAGCCAGCTGTATTGAGGCATGTCAAAATAGAATACCACATCAACATAACTGCCAGTGCACGTTAAATTGATGCAAGGTGGAGGATAACATGCTTATAAATCCACAGAATCTGTCTAAACTGATTCAAATTTGTAACACTCATTTCAATATATGAAAATATGAGAACAATTCTCTCAACTTTTCTTTTCTTTAACAATATTTACGTTGATACAGTTATGGTAAAATGAAATGCATTTCTATGGTATTTTTCTTTTTTCGTTGAAAATTGTGGAATGCTGAGCTGTTTTGTTTGTTGTTGTTACAGCAAATCCAGAATCCGACTGCTATTATGATTGCTAGGACAGCGGTTGCACAGGACGACATTAGTGGTGATGGCACTACTTCTACTGTCCTCTTCATTGGGGAACTTATGAAGCAATCTGAGCGTTACATCGATGAAGGTTAATGAATTTTTCTCTCTGTTATGTGTGTATTTGTCAAGCAATGCACCACTTGAACACATTGTATTATCAAGAAGATCTTAATATGGCATTATTTTGTTTAGATTAACTTTTCAATATGCACTTGAAGGAAAAGAAAAGTTCAGATGATATTTTAATGGCCGTAACTATTCTAACTAATAGCTTTTCATATGTAGAAATCAACCTCTTCATTTTGACATTCTTAGCAGCTCCCTAACCTTTCCATAAAAATTTTGCAAGCTAGGAATTGAATACTTATTTCAGTTGAAAAGATTCCATAGCAAGGTGATCCAAATTAGGCCCTTTTCCCCACTGAAAGGCATGAATTGCCCATACAGTTTTTGTGATTAATCATTGGAATAGATTCAGAGTATATGACAAATGTAATTTGGGCGATGATAAGAAATCCGCCGAGGCGGATAAAAAAATACATGTGTGCGAGACACAATAAATGCAGTCGCATCTGAACTAGGTTTATGGGCAAAGCATATACACTTCTTAAACTGCGAGTGGATAGCCATTTTGTTGTGTCTTTTCTGTCATTACTTTGCATCAAATACTAAGAGCCTAAGATACATATGAACATTCTAGGTATGCATCCACGCGTATTGGTTGATGGATTTGAAATTGCAAAAAGAGCCACTCTTCAATTTCTTGAAAAGTTCAAGACTCCTGTTATAATGGGTGATGAGCCCGACAAAGAGATTCTCAAGATGGTAGCAAGAACAACCGTGAGGACAAAGGTGGATTTTTTTTCATTTAATCCTTCTTTAAGATTGTCATTTGATCAGTTTTTATATTTATAGGTAGAATGAACAAATAATTTCAACATAGTTATTCACTTGGCGTTAAAAATTATATTCTTATTATTTTTATTTCCTTCTTATTTGCAGCTGTATGAGTCACTTGCTGATCAATTGACTAATATAATTGTTGATGCGGTGAGTGCATATCAAGATATTTATCGAGTCCTTGTTAATATGAAAATTTAGTTTGTGGTCATTTGGCCTTGAATATGTAGATTATAATTTATTTTGATCTTTTACAATCGGATGTTTATTGAATTTGCCATAATAGGTTTTATGCATCCGAAAGCCCGAAGAAGCAATTGATCTGTTTATGGTCGAGATTATGCACATGCGGCACAAATTTGATGTTGACACACGCTTGGTATGTTGTCAGTCACTCTTCTGCTGAACGTGTTCATTACTTTTGTTGGCAAATATAGACTTATAATTCACTTTGTGCTGGGTTGCCTAGGTTGAGGGTCTCGTCCTTGATCATGGTTCCCGACACCCTGACATGAAGCGACGTGCAGAGAATTGCTACATCTTGACATGCAATGTATCTCTAGAGTATGAAAAGAGGTAATCAACTCAATCGGTTCTTTTTCCCCTATTACTATAAACAAATGTCAGCGCATTTCAAGAGTTATATATACTATCATGCATTTGTCTTCAATCTATGAAATAGTGATACAACGTTTTCTGTCACATGGTCTCCGATACAACATTTTCTGATACAAATTTGATGTGCTGGTGACAGCTTCCTCATCATTTCAGCTCATAAAACTGAGAGGCCGTTGCCGGTTCCTCTGTTTTGATTATAAGTAGGCATATTGGAGAGTATTCTTTTCTCCGCATTTGGGTTTCTTTTTTTGTTACCCAACTCAACTTAGATAGAGTTGTATGGTCTAGTGTAGTCCTGTCGAGTCTGATATATTTGCCAGATGCAGAGTATTAACTATCCCTTAGATACTATGATGGAAGTATTGAACATTATTAGATTAAGTATACTCGTACAAGTTTGTGTAGAATCTAGAGTTTCTCAAACTTTGTATAAGACTAACACTGGCAAATTTTCTCTTTCCAGTGAAATAAATTCAGGTTTTTTCTACTCAAATGCTGAACAGAGAGAGGCTATGGTTGTAGCTGAAAGGCGTCAGGTTGATGAAAAAGTTAGAAAAATCATTGAACTGAAAAGAAAGGTAGAAAAGATTTTTACCCTTGTATATATTGGTTCTCACATGTTCCTCAATGGTCATGCTCTGGTCTTCTGCTATATTGCAAAAAATAGTAAATTGATCTCACTGCTCTTGTCTAACTACCTTCATGCTTATATTTATGCAGGTCTGTCCTGATAATGATAGCAATTTTGTCATCATCAACCAAAAAGGAATTGATCCCCCATCGTTGGACATGCTTGCAAGGGAAGGCGTAAGTAACATATGAACACACACGTGACATGCTTGCTAAATCGCTTTCAAACTCACCCACTTGTCTGTCTTTTTTAGTAATATTATCTTATATGATGTAAACCTGAAAATAATATAACTGTTAGAACACTTGGTGCACCAATTGCATGTTGTTAGTGTGTTATGAACTCAGATTGATATCTGTCACAGTTTTCCTTGCCATGTACTATTTCATCTGTTGATCGTTTTGTCCTTTTGTTTTAGATAATTGCCCTTCGCAGAGCAAAGAGGAGAAACATGGAGAGATTGGTTTTGGCCTGTGGAGGTGAGGCTGTAAACTCTGTTGATGACTTGACGCCTGAATGTCTGGGTTGGGCAGGATTAGTGTATGAACATGTCCTTGGTGAAGAGAAATATACATTTGTGGAAAATGTGAAGAATCCCTTTTCTTGCACAATCTTGATTAAAGGTACATTTCTGAACACATAGTGGATATTTCAAGTAGATTCTTCTGTTATTTTTTTGGCACGATGCTTGCCGTACATCTTTACATCAACCTCTGTTTCATTTTATTGACATTGTTGGATTTTAGCTGAGATTAATCTGCTATGCTTTCTTAATAATCCAGGTCCCAATGACCACACAATAGCTCAGATTAAAGATGCCGTCCGTGATGGTTTGAGGGCAGTGAAGAATACCATTGAAGATGAATCTGTTGTCTTGGTAAGATTTTATTTGACTAGTCAATCAGTTATATTGATATCTGCAGTATACATTTTCTTCTTCTTCTGGTCATATGCTTGTGCCATGTTATTTATCCATTCCATATTTATGTTTATTTCCTCAATCAACTAAAGTTCCGGCGGTTCTTTAAACCTGTAGTGTACATTTTTTTCTTCTGGTCACATACTTGTGTGCAAGTTATTTATCCACTCCACAGGTTGTGTTAATTTCCTCAATCAGCTAAATTTTCAGTCGTTCAAATGCAGACAGGCTTAGCCTTAATACAAAATGCTTAATCTGGTTTCTGGGCAGGATGGGATAGTTAGAATGTTAGATGTTTCAGGACAGAAGAGTCAAATAGGAAGTCTTCTTTTTCTTTGTACAGCTAAATAAGAATTTTTGGACCTAACTGTAATACAATGCGTTATAACTATTTCTCTATTTGAGAATCAAAATGCAGAAAAATTGATGTAAACTTTACATATTTTTGGCTATAATTTTACATATTCTTTGTGTGTCATAATTTTTTTGCAATAAGGCGCACATTACCTTCCTCCCTCATGCTTGAGTTGATGCAAAAATCTAATTGGGAGAAAAAAATGCTTTGCATATGTTTAGGTAAAAAAACATTGAATCCATATGTTTTAAGTTGTAAAATAGCGGGAAAGCGAGCAACAAAACTATGAGGACAACAGATACAAGCAATTATGCTACTAGCTTTTGATAATAGTGCTTTATAGAATTTATATATCCTTCAATACAAAACTTCGGTTTGCACCTTCTTTTATGTTGATTGTGATAGACATAAAGTGAATTTCTGTGCCAATGTTTAGGGGGCTGGTGCATTTGAAGTTGCTGCTAGACAACATCTGATGAACGAAGTTAAAAAAACTGTTCAAGGGGTAATACAAGCGACATATGCTTTCCAAATTTTATTTATTTTATTTGTCAGTTGCATATTTTACCAATGACGTTTGTAACTTTGAAATAGCGTGCACAACTTGGTGTTGAGGCTTTTGCTGATGCACTTCTTGTGGTGCCAAAGACACTTGCTGAAAACTCTGGACTTGACACTCAAGATGTGATTATTGCCCTAAAGGTATGCTTCTTTTAAATTTATTGTCTAAACTCCTCTAATGTGATTGTATTATGTGTTCATATGAAGTGGACAACTGATTGGCATTAATAGTACATTTGCTAAATGCTTTTTCAGGGAGAGCATGACAGAGGAAATATTGTTGGTTTGAGCCAAAACACTGGAGAGCCTATAGACCCTCAAATGGAGGGTATTTTTGACAACTACTCTGTGAAGCGTCAAATCATTAACTCAGGGTATGGTTTAACATTTTGACTTTTTTTTTGCTGGGTTATGGATCTGGGATCATGAAAATGCTAGGGTCATTACCAAGGGTGGGTGGGCATGGGTTGGATGCATTTGTAGTTTTTTCTGGCCAAAACTAACCTGATGAATTGGCGAATTTAAAATGCATAAAACAAATATACTTGAAAGCAACATATGAAAACCTCAAATTAAAAAAATACAGCATGTCGCAAATGAAAGCAACATATTGCAGTTCATATGTATTATAGACATAACAAATGGAACCTTGCTTGAGTGATGATGCCTCTATCCCCTCTATATAGAATATCTAATTACATCTGTTCAACTGATTTAAAAATTCAACATATTTTGCATTTATTCAACATATTTTGCATTTTCGCATTCTGTTATAGATATGTTCTTTTTGGTAACAATTATGTAATTATGTCTCTTTCACTGTTAATGATGCTATACAGGCCAGTTATAGCATCTCAATTGCTATTGGTGGATGAAGTAATTCGTGCTGGGCGTAACATGCGGAAGCCAACTTAGACGTTCTTTCTTACCTGAAGCTTCTCTTTTGGATAGGGTGTGCCATTAGCTTTATTTCTTTTGACGTGTTGATTGGGATTGTTATGAATTGTTTGATTACTATGAAAATGAAGCGTTGTATTTTGTTTTGCCTTTTCGATCCGAAGGACATTGTAGTATGAAGTCTATTATGACCGAGTTTTGGGCCATTTTATAAATTTTGTAAGCATAATTCATGTAGTAGATCTAGTTGGAAATGTGGTTCAGCTTTGAAAGTAGCTTTGGCATCAGTAGCTTTCATTCTCTTTATTTTCTACTCTAGCTACACTTAGGCATCGTTTGTTTTCAACTTTATAATTTTCATATGAATAGTCTGCACTGAATGGATAGCTCAATAGCAACTTTTTTGTTTTATTTTAAAATCAGCGTGTTGTTACCTAAGCATCTAAGCATGTTGTTCAAGTTTTTGTAAATTGTTTAAAATCAGCGTGTATGTAATGAATGACTCATGCACTTTTAGTGGGTACATTTTTTCCTAATGTGAAATATTTTGATATTATACCATCAAAGGGTAAATTCTAGAGTGATGAAGTGGCATATTTGGTCCACAAATTCTTGACCGATTTACCTTTTATCAAATGAAAAGAAAGTTTTGTGCTTAACTTAGAATCTTGTTTTAGACATGTTATAATTTGAATGAATTTTGTTGATTGAACTTTTCTTTGTAAAATACGTACGGTTCTATCAATTTTTCTTCTTATTTTCTTTTTTTAATTATTACGACCCAAAAAAACATTAAAGTAAGGAAGTTAATAGGCAAACCGGTCTTCAAAAGCTTTGGTCAAAACAATCTCTCACTATTGTGAGTTGACAAACACATTGTTGAAATTATAACATGTAATTTAAAATGGTCTCTTAGTCAACCTTTATTTTTAGAGATTATGGCATGACATGATCGACATCAATGTAAGCTTTATAAAGAGTAATTTAGAAACACCAATGCTGCTGCCTTTTCAAATTTCAAAACCTTAATCTTCATCGGAACTGCTATCTTGGGAAATCTTTTCAATGTCATCTGATTCATTTTTACCCTGCAGTTAAGCAATATGAAGCAGGACTGGCATGTTTTTGTCCCAATCCTTTATTCTTGAACTTGTCAGCATATAATTATCTCGTAATGGAGCCCAAGAAGGTTGTTCATCTTCTCCCTTGCTTGTGCTTGCATTGGTCTGCATATCCAAAACTCAAGCAATTTGATAATTAGGCAAGCAATCTCGTTCAAGGAACACTTGTTCTAATCCATTTTAACCCTAGTTTTAAATAGTGTTTGAAGTTATCAACAGAAAGGACTTCCAATGAAAAACTGACTGAAAGAGAACAAGTTGTAGCAATCACCTTTGCAGAGGTGCCAATAGCTGGCTTCCCTAACACTGAAAAGAAGGCTTCTTTTGTGCGCTTCTTTATAACTGACAAAACACACAAATTAGATGGTAAGAATTGGGCAATCATTTTGATAATACTGACAGAATGAATTAAAATGAGCTTCTTTGGCCAAAAGAGTTGTGTCAAATTTCCCTCAAAAAATGAATCCCCAAATGAGATTTCTTTTTCTTTAATTGTGACAGTTTTGCTGCAAGTGAACTACTAACTTGCATTTTGTTGTAGCAGCATAAAACAACTTACCCTTTGCATCCCCATTGTTTGAGGGGTCCAGCCCTTTCTGAGCAACTTGTGCTTTGTTGACCTGCAATGCAACAGGTGTGTATAAAACCTTCGATTTAATAATGATTATAATACAAAGCAACAAAGATAGGAGAAAAATTAGATGAAACAAAATTTAGGATAAAACTTACAGCGTAGAACAACTTGACCACTGAAGAAATCAGAAACAACAACAGTCAAATCAGTAAGAGGAAATGCAAGTCACTAATAAAAATAAAGAAGCCATAGAATAGACCTCAATTAGTTACCTCCTTTTGTCGCTACACTTATTAGAAACTTTTCGTGCGAGTCCAAATAATTAGCAGGTGTGACATGTCCCTTTTCTGCAAGCTGTAACAAGTAAGTTAGAAAGTGTCTTACCTGATAGATAAGATTTTGGGCTACGAAAATTGGAGATCAACATAAATTTTATTGCTAATTATTGGGATATCATGAAAATCAATCAACTTGAAATTTAAAATTACCATAAGATTTTCCTTTTTTGCCTCTCCCTTGATCTTGCGCTTTGCCTCCTCTTCCGCAAGCTTTTCTATAACAAGATTCTTGTGTTCTACAGTACTGGACCCTATAGAGTTATTCAAGTTTTAGAAAACCAATTTTTTAATTCTCTAATAAAACATTTACATGATATATGAATTGATCACCTAGCTAACCAACAAGTCATCAGAAATACTCTTGTTTATAATACTCTTGAAGGCCATCTTGAATGCTTTACAACCTTGGGTGAATTTAGTAGTTCCCGGCTGAATCTCGTCATCACCATCATCAAAATTACCATTCTTATCAGTAACATGCTTCTTCTGTGTTCTTTGTCCTCTTGCTGCTCCTTCATCTTCTGAAGGATCTTCCTCCTCGTGGTGTTTTTTGGTGAAAGATACTACACCTCTATTCGTCAATGATGCCACACTTCTAGTCTTCCATATAGCAAGGGCAGTTGTCTCATCATCTTCATCAGAATTATACTCACGTGCTCGCTTGTGGTAATGTTTCTTCATTTGTTGGTTGATTTCAACGTACTTCTGTCCGTGTGGGGGCTTCATCACTTTCTGGTTCCTACCAAACTTCCTCTTTCTCGCCTCACTTCCATGTTCAACCAGGAATTGTTTTATAATTAAACCTATATATATGTCAAAAATGAAAACAGGCCATGAGCTAAACAACTATATAAATGCGCAAAAACCACTATCAAAATTAACTATTACATTACATTACCAGCAAAAGAAGTGAGTTGTGCACATAACAGATGATAAGCAAAGATCGGTTTGAAAAGAAATAGCAAAACATGCATATTATGAAACTTCAAATTAAAAACACATATCTGAATTTTAATGCATGTGAAACCTAAAAAAACGAAAAATTTCAGAATTTCTTAGGAAAAAAAAATCTGAACATAAACTTCAAATTTAAAGAATTTCTAATAAAGGGCACAACTTTTAGCAACAAAAGCTTTGATGAACAAACACTAAATGAAAGAACAGAAACGTAATAATAAAAAAAATATAAAATCAATAAATTTTGATTAATATTACCTTTTGGATTAAGAACAAAGCTTCGAAAAGCACACCTGAATATATAATTACCACTGACCCGACGGTAGTTAATTTCCATTTCGACCTGAAATTAAAACTAGCACAACAGCTTTACTTTCTGCTTACAATTTCAACTTCCAAACGCTCAAACTCTCTACCAAAATCACCCAAGCACATTTTGCACAAAATTCATCTAATTTTCTTCAATTTAGTTTGTATAGGATGTTTTTATTTTATTTTATAATTTTAGCAAAATGTTGTTTAGGTTAGTTTGAAAATCTCATTTCTTTTGTTAGATTAGGATATCTTTTGTCCAAATTTAGAACCTATCCTGTTTTGTTTTGGGTTAAATCAAGGCAACTGCATATTTTTACAGCACTTATGATCTTCGTCGTTGAGCTAGGGAGAAGTGTTGTTGGTGTAGACCAAATGGTTGAAGAGTATGCAGGACACATAATAACTGTTAACTAAAAGTGGTCTACGATGAGCAATATAGAAGCTGTTGCCATCTAGGTAAAAAATTCCATGGTATAGTATTGGGGGTAAATCAAAACAAAAATATTTTTCAGGAGAAATGACCTATATCTATATTACAATGGGATAAAACACTATTGACCCTCTAACTTTTCATCACCAGACCAGACCACCACCAATACACGTGAGTTAATGAGTAATTGAGGTGAAGAGGGCAAAATCGTCAAGCCATCAAGTGAAATATGTTAGGTAAAACAAGTGGAAGCTGGTCGTGGGCACGTGCAGTCTCTATTGACTGACAACTATGTACTAACCACGCAATAAAATCTAGTCTAGTGTTTCAACTTCTAGTAGAGTACTGTTTTAGTTCTTGTTTTTCATCATCATCATGGCAGTGTCAGAAGTGGGAAACAAGCAGGTGATATTCAAAGGATACATAGATGGAATTCCTAAAGAGACTGATATGGAACTCAAACTTTCAAATAATATTAAACTCAATCAACAACTTCCATCACAAGCTCTTCTCGTTAAGAATCTTTATCTCTCATGTGATCCATATATGCGTGGTCGTATGCGTGATTTTCATGGATCTTATATTCCTCCTTTTGTTCCTTCTAAGGTGTATATACCAACCTTTATCCCTTTATTTACTATATGTTAATTGGTCTTTGAACAATAGAAATATAATGAAATACTATCTAAACCTCGGTGTTTTTTTAAATGAATATGAGTGTTGATGTGTAAGTCTTTTGTTAGGGTAAATGCTTGTTAGTTCTAAGAGTCTGTTTGGTGGATTGAATCATTTGAACTTACTGGTATAAAACATTTGTGAGACTGTTCATAAGAACTTATGAAAATAGCTAAATAGCTTGAGACATGTTCATAAGCTGTTTTTTGCTTGTTTTTATAAACTTTTGAGGATAGTTTATGAAAACAACTTATAACTTATACAAAAACAATTTTACTTTATTGTATCATTTGTTATATAAATAACTTATATATAAGCACTTACATAATAAGTGCTTAATTACGTGGTTTATCCACATACAGTTTAAGTGCTTGTCTGGTTCCACAATTGAAATCCCTCAACTTGAGTTTGCATTGGTTTGGTTTGGTTCCTATATATAACGAGATACAATTTTGATAGATTAAAATTAGATTAGGGACTACCTTTACATATCTATAGTTCAGCACAGGAAATAATAGTGTAAGGTACCAAATTGTATGCTTACTACTGCTAAGTGCAAACCTCTCTTCCTTATAATTGTAGTACTTACATTGAACATATGTGTGTGATCTATTTTGATTTTGATGAATGAAGGCGCTTGAAGGATTCGGTGTATCTAAAGTAATACAATCTGATAATCCAAATTTCAAGGCCGGTGATTACATTTCGGGGTTTACTGGCTGGGAGGAATACAGCATCATCACTAAAACAGATCAGTTGCGAAAAATTGAGCCAGATGATCACATTCCTCTTTCCTTCCATCTTGGTCTTCTAGGTACCTATCTAGAATGCTAAATACTTCTCTTCACATTAATTTGATAAATAACTAATCTGTTTTTTTATAGGGAAATGTTGGTATATTAGTTGTCATGTTAGTGTTTTCACTTTTTCCGGAGTTTGAACATTGGTCCTTTAACCTATCGTTCAAATCAGTTGAGTTACTCAACCCTCATTAATTAATCGGTTTAATTTATAGGAATGCCGGGATTTACGGCATATGCTGGATTTTATGAGGTGTGTTCCCCCAAGAGTGGAGAATATGTTTTTGTATCAGCCGCATCCGGTGCTGTGGGTCAACTTGTTGGTCAACTTGCTAAGTTGCATGGTTGCTATGTTGTTGGAAGTGCCGGCTCAAAAGAAAAGGTATGTTCATAAAGTAAGACCTAGCAACTGTGTCAAAGCTTTCATTTAGGCAAATGTATATGCTTATAAAAATCACTGATGATGTGTTCATATGCTGTTTCTCACAATAAATAACCTCCCAAAATAGTTTTTTTCAAGCAAAAATTGTTGATTTACATAGTAGAAGTAAGGAAACCTATTGCAGAAACTTCCCAGAAATCCGCTAACTTGTGAGCACAGTTATTTATTCTCTATAGATGCCGGTGACCTTTAATAACTTAGTAGAAGTAAGGAGACCATTATTCCATTTGTTTGTAATTTGCCAATGAACAATTTGGACTACCGGAGAAGAGTTACGCTCCAACCAGAAATGATGCCACCCTTTCTTATAGCTTATGAACAAGTGTTTATTTAGCTCTTAGTTACATTTTGAATAATTTATTCACAGTTTTATCTTACAACTTAAGGACTTGTATAAGTGTATGAGAGAACTTGCATAAGAAGTTTATGAAATCATCCATATGATATTTTCAACTATTTTTAATAAACTTCCTTAGATAGCTTATGAATACATCTTACAACTTATATCAGAACAGTTTAATCACATTTTTCATTTTGTCATAAAATAACTTATAGATAAGTGCTTATCTAATGAACACTTTTTCAATAAGAATTTGATTCATTTGTTTGCATAAATGTATAGATAATTAGACACATATGTATGCAGACACAAAGACTTAAACCAGACATTTAGTTTAGTTTGCTTTTTGACTCACCAAATCTGTTACATTAGGTTGAACTTCTAAAGAATAAACTTGGATTCGACGAAGCTTTTAACTATAAGGAAGAATTAGACTTGGATGCAGCTCTTAAAAGGTGAGTTTCATGTACAAGGATATTATCAAGTTTTGAATGGTTGGTCATTGTCTCGGGAAATTTAAATGATTTAAGTAGTTTGTTTGAAAATTAAACTTCCTTATACAAGCACTTCTGAGTTCTAATCAGGACCTGTTTGGATAAGCTGTATTCATAAGCTGTTTTGGATAATCTATAAGCTGTTTTGAAGAGTTATCCTTCGTTTATCTAAACTTTTTTCGTTGGCTCAATTGACAGGTATTTTCCTGAAGGCATTGACATTTATTTTGATAACGTGGGCGGTGACATGCTTGATGCGGCCCTCCTTAACATGAAGATTCATGGTAGAATTGCAGTTTGTGGGATGATTTCTCAGCAAAGCATTTCTGATCCTAAAGGGATTCACAATTTATCCTCTCTCATTTATAAGCGCATAAGAATGCAGGGTTTTTTGCAAAGCGATTACTTGCACTTGTACCCAAAATTCTTGGAACAGGTTTCAAGTTTCTACAAACAAGGAAAGATTGTATATTTTGAAGACATGAATGAAGGCTTGGAAAGTGCTCCAGCTGCTTTTGTTGGACTTTTCCTCGGCAAGAACGTCGGTAAGCAAGTCATTCGTGTTGCACATGAATGATTTCACCCTATCAGATGTTCACCTTGTGTTGTAAAACGTATCATAGTTCCAAATCGATGTTGTGGTCATGGTTGCGATTTTGCAAACTTTGATATTGAAACAAGATGTAAACAAATACATCTAATGCGGCTACAGTTTTGCAGTTGTAGACTGTAATTTAGAACTATAAAATAAAGCATATGATACATTTCAATACCTTTGGACATATTTGAACTGTGGCATGGCCTTATCGTGTTACGTTTATTCTATGACAGAAAATGTTGATTTTTCAATATGTATTAATAATTCTACCAGAGAAAAAGTAGATGTATTTGGTTTGATTTCTTTGCATTTGGCTTTGCTCATTTGAGTCTCAGGTTGGATTATTTCACTATAGAAGATAAACAGACAGGTCCTTAACATAGAACTTCTGAGTTGTAAAAAGCGAGCCAAGGAACTAAACAGGAAACCACTTCCCCTAACATCAACACTAATATCCAACATAAACCTAGTGGGATTGCCATCATGTCCCATTTTCACCAAAACATTTACACAATAATTCACGTCGCGATAAATATGAGACATTGAAGTCGTCCAATCTCAAAGGATTTGCAAGAAGTGTTTAAGGAGTGGTTGAAGAAAGATATTTGGAGAGGTTCCTTTGAGAGCAAGATTCACGATGACTTTAAAATCTAATTTGAGCATGATATAATTAAGACAAAATTTTCAAGTGCTGTATAAAAAATTGCCTAGTTTTTGCAACAATGACCAAATCATTGGCCACACCTTAACTCAGCGTGACAAAATTCATGAAAAGGCTGTGAAAAAAATATCTAATTATGGATGTAGAATTAGTCCTTAAGACTCAGTTGGATATGGATGTTGGTTTTTATGTCAATGCATCAGCTAGTGTAGGCAAACACAATATCAAGCTACCGTTTGCCCGGCTTTTTTTCTACTTCTGTACATTTTTAAAGAGAAGGTAGGTCAAACACAATATCAATTAAGTATTTACTAAAAAAAATACTTTTTTTAGAATGCGTTGAGGATGCCTTATTATCCTAATAATGTTGTTACCTTTATTTAAGTTAGCAAGCAAAGAAAAAGATGTAACGTGATGCATATTTATAAAGAGAAATGATATTTGAACAACCACTTTTAAATAATTTTTGTGACAATTTTCTCTCTCATACTTTCATTGTACTTTTATTCTTTTTTTTCTCTTTCTATTGTTATGTCCAATAAAAAGAGAGGAAAAAAGGTTGTCACTAAAGTTGTTTGATTTTGGTTGTCCAAATATCACTCCTCATCTATAAAAGACATTTTTTCTAATAATAAAACTAATTTATCATTTTAGGGACAAGTATGTGTGCGCCTAAACACTATACATTTGGTCTTGTGACCAAGTAAGTATTTCTCTTGCAAATTTTTACAATATTTGGATTGAACACAATTGCATTATTTGTTTGACATAATTTTATTCTGATTGTTAAACATGCATAGAGGATTACAAAGAAATGATAATCAATTCAATGGGAAGATTTTGAAAAGTTTCTTGTATTTATTTTTGTTTGTTTTGTAAATGTTTATGATTTATTGTTCGGATATGAGAAGTAAGACGAGCATAACGTCATTGTGTTTCTTTATAAGAAATTTCTACGATACGCTCGTAGATTGAGATGTATGAATATTGTTGGTTCTTGCATCTATAAATTTACAATCATTTTTGTGAATCAAATAGCTATTTATTTATTTTTATTTCATTGATGATACACATATTCATTGACAATAATTTTTATGAAAATCAAATACACTCGTAAATTATTTTGTAAATGTTTATGATTGATTGTTCGGATAATTAGAAGTAAAAGGAGCATAACGTCATTGTGTTTCATTATAAGAAATTTTTATGATACACTTGTAGATTGATGTGTATGAATATTGTTGGTTATTGAATCTATAAATTAACTATCAGTTATGTTTAGTTATTAAAATTATAAAAGATAGAAAATGATTTATTCTTAAAAGAATTGTCTTATTCTTATTCACCAAGTAACATGTGCAAGCAAAAGTAATTGCACCCAGATAGTGACACGTGTTATTATTAATTAAATCTTGATTGTATGATAACACTGCAGTAGGAATAATGTTTTAAATAGTAGCAGAGAGTAACAGTGTTAGAGAAATCACTCACACAAATTTCCATTCACGTCAACTTCTAAATCAAAACGAAAACGATTTTCCCTTTTTTTTCTTCTCCGAACAACGAATCAAAAATAGCGGAACCAAAACTCACTTGTCCCCTCCTTCGAGACCAATTCACCCAGTTGTTGAAGTTCACCGTTGTGAGTTTCGTTGTCATTGGCGCAGTCATCAGCTGTCGGAATGAAGCACACCACGACACGTTTCATCAGATATTGCATGGTTAACCTTCTTAGTTTAAGATTAACCATTTCTGAAGGTGAAGAAGGTAGAGCTTATGCACCTAGAATAACATTTCTCTTAAATAAAATATATATGATATATTAATGTATCTTAGAATATAAAAAGTTAACATTTAATACATCTATTCACAAAGGATAATATGATAATTTTCATAAGGCTAAAATATGATTTTGGTCCCTGCAAATATGCCTCATTTTGATTTTAGTCCCTGTAATTTTTTTGTTTTTTTTTTGTCCCTGCAAATATGTCTCGTTTTGGTTTTGGTCCTTGGCCCCACTTTTGTGATGATTTGCACACGTGGCACATGATGACTGAACCCGTTTATTAGAAAAATAGTCCTTGCAAAATCTTTTGATTTTTAAAAAGGTCCCTGCAAAATATTTTACTTTTGAAAATAGTCCCTGGAGTGACTATTTTCAAAAACAAAATATCTTACAAGGACCAAAAACAACAAAAAAAATTCACAGGGACTAAAACCAAAACAAGACATATTTGCAGAGACCAAAACCATATTTTAGTCTTTTCATATAGTAATATTCATATACGTTTGTGATAAATTTAATATGTTAATATATCTATTCACAATTTGTGACAACTTTTCACAATTATGTTATATAACACAAGAACAAGAACATAAAACATCATCAAAATACTTAGTCTAATAAACATCAACAAAACAACTTTAAACATAAGCAACAACTTAACATGTTGAAGGTTGAACATTGATTAACTTAAGGTATGTTTTCAAGTACATTAAGATATATTAGTGTTCTTGTCAAAACACTTTAACATGTTTTAATGTATTTGTCAAAAATACCATAAGTACCTCAATGAATATAGAAAAAAAAGAGATTAACTGGATTTTTTACAACTATGTATCTCTCTTCACCGAGAACATGTTCATATATTGATCATGTTCAGGAGTCAACCAAGACATTCAGGAGCCAAGTCATCTACAGAGTGCACAACCATTCCTTTACAAGCTAATGTCAATCTATCTAAGTTGTTTCTGCTTACTTTTCAAACGACAATTATCTAAAAAAAAAGAACAAAATGATCAACAAATGAAACAATACATGACAAGGAAAAATGCAACAAATGTCAATCTAAAATATTCACATTATAAATATTCTAAAATGATATTTTGAATTGCAAACTGATAATTAAATTTGTCGCTATGTTTGAATTTATCAGCATATGTTTGATAATTAAATTTGTCGCTCTGTTTAGATCTATCAGGATATGCATCTTTGATATTATTCACTTAGTTTCGAGTTTATTCTCAACATTACCAACTTAATGTTATTATAACTAGTTTCCAATCCAAAAGTACCAACAACAGAACTTAGTATAACATTAAAAAAAACAACTCTATTACTAATTTCAATTTTAACGGCGTTTAGCCAATAATATTTTTTAGTAGTTGTATCATCTTATTTTCCTTCCTCTTTTCCTTCTAACTATATATTAACATATGATATTACAAAATATAATGTCCCTTTAACAAGACGAAGAATGGAGAGAAGAAAAGAAAGATGAGATAAATTTTCTTTTCGACACAAGAAGATGGGAAAAAAAATAGAAAGTGTTCTGACATAAGCTTTCTATGTATGCACGAATACATGGATTTGTATTTATAGTCTAACTTTGAAAATTTAAATAATAAATATAATTGAAGTTATTTCTCGCTTGAGAAAGTGTCCCAAATTAATCACGAAGTTATTGTCCATTGAATTTCCGCTTTATTAGAAAAACAAATGTGGTAAAATATATAGTTGTGGGACATGGTTTTGTTAAAACAACTTTGTCCACTCTTGTTGTTGACTGTAAAATTTTGTGTAATCATTTTATATTCTTTAGTTATAATATTTTTTCTTATAAACATGGTTTTCTACCTAAAGTTAGTGAAAAAAATTTCTCATGCTTCAACAAAGTTGCATATAAGGTGGGGTCGTTATTTTACAATGATAGTGTATGTCCATTCAACTCACTCTGGATTTATTGGACATGCACCATCGGTGTAAAACAATTTTACAGTAACATCAAATTAAAATCCTTATTTTACCACATTCTTGAATGGATAGTTAGAAGGTGGTAATATGACATGAAAATTTTACACTGATGGTGTAAGCTTATTAAACTCACTCAGAATTTAATACATATGCATCGTTGGTATAAAACAATTTTACACTAACGTCAAATTATAATTCATTATTTTGTCACATTATCTCACTCTTGTATGGGTTGTTAGACGTTAATAATATGAAATGGAAAATGTTGTAATTATTTTACCTAATTTGACTGTTTTAATAAATATTTTGTAGCAAAAATAGTAAGTTAATACCTGAGTTGAAAATCTCTCTTCCTAGTAGGCATAGCTTCAATGTTGAAGAAACTTTGTTTCGCTGAGTTTCTTGACGAAATTCATAGTTTTCAAACACTGATCCTACATATGTAGAATGAAAGGAATGAATAAGTAATGGATAAAAGTAAAGGTAATAAATAAGACATATGTTAAATAAATGAAACACACATTTAAGAACGGCGTCAAACTATGCGACATCGTAGGATCATTAGTAAACAATAGAGCAGATTTTTCTTGCAACTATCTAAATAATGTCTATTTTAGGCTCACCGTCCACAACAACAGTAGTTTTGAATTTCTTAAGAAATGATGAATAAAAACTTTTAGTAACTCCAAATCGATTAAATGGCTCATGAGGTTGTATCCCTACAATATACATAAACACAACAATATCACAGCGTTCAAGTCTCATAGTTAGTTAAAATTGGAGACATAACTCTTAAGCAATAATGTAAAAAACTCACTAATATTCACCAATGTAATGTTTAGATTGTCTTTAAAATTCATCAACAAAAATCTTAGTAAAGTTAAGTCATCACCAATTGAGAAGAAATCATTCATTGTCCTACAATATATCTCTTTGAAATCATGAATTTTCATGTAACAAAAAAAAAATTATTAGCATTCCATAAAATGTTCAACAAAACAATTTTAACAAAGTAACAAAATATTATCAACATTCCATAAAATATAACCTTCTATTTTATTGTTCGGATTATTAATCATCAAAACTTAAAAATTATTTTCCATAAACGTATGTGATATCTTATTGTACATTAGTATGAATTAGTTTGTAATTTAAAATTGTTTGACAAGTATATTGAGATATCTTAGTATATTACGATATCTTGATATACTTGTTAAACATATCATAAATGAATCAAAGTTCAACCATGTACTTGATTGCAAAAACATTAAGCTATCTTATGGTATAATTGAATGAGTTAACTCATAACAAAATTGTTTGAGAAGTACTTATGGTATGTTTCACAAGTACATTAAAATATGTTAAAGTTGTTTGCAAAAAACCCTAAGTTATCTTAACATACTTGAAAATATATCATAAGTTAGTAAAGGTTCGACCATGTACTTATTTATAAGTACATTAAGATATCTTATGCTACATTTGAATGAGTTAGATCATAACTTAAACTTGTTTAATACTCCCTTCAATCCTAAATATAAGAGAATATTTTTTTTTTCATGTTCATTGAATAAATGTTGTATTTAGTTCATATTATAATATATATTCATTCAATTTCCAATAAACCTAAAATAAATTCTTCTCTTATATTTATGACCGGAGGGAGTACTAAGTTCCTTTGTTGGTATTTTTTGATTGGAAACTAGTTATAATAACATTAATTTGGTAATGTTGAGAATAAATGAAACTAAGTGAATAATATCAAAGATACATATGCTAATAAATTTAAATAGAGCGACAAATTTAATTGTTAGGCATATGCTGATATATTCAAACAGAACAACAAATTTAATTATCAGTTTGCAATTCAAAATATCATTTTAGAACATTTATAATGTGGATAACTACGTTGATATAATCATAACTTGTATACCAACTTAAGTGTTTAATATTTACGCATCCATTACACGAGCTTGAGCTAGAAAGTCTGCTCTCATTCACCTGTCTTTTAGTAAAGATATTTGATATAACGATGTAAACCAGAAAATGTTTTAACTATTAGAACACCTTGGGCAACAATTGCATATTGCTATAGTGTTATAACCTAAGATTAGCATCTGTTGCAATTTTCCTTGTCGTATATTGTTTCATTTATATGTCATTTTGTCCTTTTTTAGATAATTGTCGTCGTTTGGCAAGTAAGGATGAACAACTTAGATATATTGTAATTAGCTTATAAAGGAATGGTTGTGCACTCTGTAGATTGAGTCCTAAATGTCTTGGTTGGCTCATGGACATGGTTAATATATGAACATGTTCTCTCTGAAGAGATATACACAGTTGTAAAAAATCCAGTTAATCTCTACTTTTACCCTATATTCATTGAAGGTACATTTCATCACACAATGATTTATTTTTTTCACTCAACAAATGATGAATTTGTAAGTTGATCCTTCTATTTCATTTTAAGGCACAATCTTATTGTGCATCTTTACGCCGATCTCTATTACATTTTATTGCAATAGTTGGATTTAAGCTGAGATTAATCCATAATTATTTTATAACCATCTAGGTCTGGATGATTACACGATGAATCAAATAGAACATGAGATTTTTCTTGGCCTATTATCAATTAAAAATTACTTTGAGAATGGATATGTTGTTTTGATAAGATTTTATTTAGTTAGTCATTAAACTATTTTGATATTTGTGGTATACTTTTGTTTTCTTTTGTTCAAATATTTGCGCATGGTATTTATCCACTCAATGATTTGTTATGTTATGGTGATTATGATGGACTTTTAATGTATTTAATCGCCCATGTTCAGGGGATTGGTGTATTTGAAGTTGCTGATGAACAACGTTAAAATTCTAGGGGTAATATAAATGATTTATGTTTTCCAAGTTTTATTGATTTTATTTGTCAATTGTGTGTTCTGCTACCTGATAACATGTAAAATACAACATCATTTCAGCTCGTTTTGTATGTAGTTTAGGCCTAAATTCTCTTGTTTTGTCTATGTTATGCTGGGTTGTATGGCCATGTTTCAGGTACACAGCAATAAAGGCCTCCATGCGCAAAAATGGCGAAATTCGGTGAGAAAATGAAGAAAGGAAGAAGTCCTAAAGAATTCAGCTTCAGGGTGACGACCGTCACACCCTGTGACGGGTTGACCGTCACCCTTCAACTCGACCTGGCCGTCACCATCACCCCAGATCGTCACCACCCTATGACGAGCAGACCGTCTCGGGTTCGGGAGAATCAGTCTCCCCCACTTCCAGAAACGGTTTTCCGGATTTCTCTCTCACTCTCTCCACCTGCAGAGACACACGACCAGAACACGTTGTTAAAGAAGTTTGGCCTATAAATAGGTCCTAAAAGGAGAAGGAAAGGGTTGAGGAGTTTTTAGGCAAGCATTAGTGATTCAGAAGTGTCATACCCCAATTTTTGACCTAAGATGTCACTGACACGTGTCGTCTGACCCTACATTCATACGCCGTCTGGCCTCGATCAGTCTCTGATTTTCAGTGAAAATTTCGGCAGAGAGGTATTTTAAAATACCTCATTTTGATTCCGAGTCGGGCCCTCTTCTCTTTTTTATTTCTCTCTTAATTTTCAAATTTCAAATTCCATCTTTTATTTAAAATTTTAATTAACATTAACCTTGTTTTTCTTTTATTATTATTTTGTTTTAAATTTATCCCTTTTATTATTATTTTAGTCTTTATCTTTTTTTATTATTAATACTTATTCATAAAAATCCAAAAAAATTGTCCTTATCAAAGTATTAGTCTTGCAGCATTTCTCCCTATCGATCCAGCTCACACGCGCCTGTACGCGTTCTGTTTCATCCCAATCTCAATCCCAAGTGCAGATTTTTCTGCTCTTTAACAAACCATAACCTCAAAACCCTCATACTATAAATTGAATCTGCAAATTCATCAGAGAGGAGGATTTTTTTGACGCATAAAACCTGCAACAATTTTTCCAGCCAGAAAAAACGCATAAAGTTCAACCAGAAAGACGCAACCGTACCCCAATCAACAAACAGGCAGAGATCAAAGTCGACGCACCCACCACAACGTTCGTGAGTCCAAACCATCACCACATCCGAACCGACACTAGGAGCCAGGAATCAACACGAACTGAACCCGACGGTCGCGAACCCGTCGAGCCCAATCACGCAGCCGATGCCACGAAGGCGAGGACAACCAACGTCGGATCCAAAACGACACTTAAAAGGTAGTTTTTACCTCTCCTTATTCTTTAGATCTAGGGCGTTTTAATTGTTATTTGGGAATTTGGAGTGTAGAATCGGATAGAGGCAAGAAGAATAAGTAGAAAGAGGTAAAAAAAATATAAAAGGGAGGGGTTTGCACCAGCGGCGCCGCCACCTCCGACCACCTTTCTCCAATCGGAGAAGAAAGAAGAAGATGAGAGAGAAGAGAGAGGAAAAGAGAGCATAGGGAAGAAGAGAGAGAAAACATAAGGGAAATGGGAGAAAATTAGGTCACAACCCATATATATTTCCCAAACCGGTTCGGTTCTCCAGGACCCGACCCAGGGTCTGAACCGAACCGACCCCCAGCCTGTCCTCTAAGCCCGATTCTGAAATTGCTCTTTGGGCCCAACTATTTACTGCTTTACTTTCTGCTTGCTGTCTGCGTCTACCTGAATACTGCTACACCCCCCTTCTGTAATTTAATTCCCTTTTCCGCGTTTTTTTCCTTTGTTTCGTTAGCATTGCATTTCTTTTATTATTCTCATGCATTTTCATCCATTTAAATTTATTATTCTGCACCCATTATTCATTGTATATTTATTTCTCCATTTTAGTCATTTAGAAAATGTATTTAGGCCTTAATGTAATTTATGTATTTAATTATGTTTTTTGCACGTGATTTAGAATGTAATTAATTAGGCCTTGATGTAATTTATTTTATCGCAGACCATAGCATGTATCATAGGCTTATGTAATAGTCGTAGGTGCATGTGTGGGTGTATGACTATTATTTTGCTTCTAGTTTTGCTTCTAGTTTAGGTTAAAGGTCCTCGTGGTGGTCCAACACCACCATGAGGTACCTACACTTTATTTTCTTGCTCCGTTAGTTTCAATTTTAGTTTAGTTATATTTCAACGGAAAAAACAACAAAAACGCAAATAACAAAATCACAAAAAATATTTTCATAAACAAACCTTGATTCAAAAATCAAGTGATCCTTTATTTTCTATTCTTTCGTAAGTCAAATTGCAATCAACTTTAATCATACTTTAGCCATTTTCTTTTAACGTAAAAAACACAAACAAATACTCATTTGCCGCCTTGGCTTTTCTTTCATTTTAAAACCTTTTTTCCAAAACTAATAAAAAACACAAAACAAATCAAATGTCGATTTTTACCCCGAACTACGAGGTTTTGATCCCTCACGGGTACGTAGGCAAAGGACACTCGTCCTTCCAAATCAATAAAAAAAAGTAGATAAGTAGGTCTCTTTTTTCACTTACCACTTTAAATACCATTTTTAAAAGCAAGCAAGTTATAGCACAAAACATTGAATAAAACCAAGAGGTTCTCGTAGAGTACTACAGACATAAAGGGTGCTAATACCTTCCCTTTATGTAACTAACCCCCGAACCCTAAATCTTTTCAAAGGGGTGTTTCGAACTTTTTTCCCCTTTTCTCTTAAAATTAAATGTTCAGTCGTGAGATAAATTAGTGAGTCAAAAGCTAACCAAATAGCCTTGATCTCCGAAAAATGGCGCGACAAGAAGCATTTTGTAATCTGAATTTTAGTTTTTATTTGATTCAAGTCTGTCACAAAGAAACCTTATTCCATTGCAATTTTAATTCAATAGTCATTACTTTTCAATTTTAATTGTCTTTTCCTTTACTGGGTATTTTCACTTTGTGGCTTCAATATTGCACTGTTGCGTGGCTGCTGGTTAGGAAAGAATTAATTGGAATTATACTCAATTAAAGTTTCCAGCACTAACAGGTTTGATTTCTTATTTCCTCAATCTGCCCTCTGTTGTTACTTACCTGTTTTCAAACAATGTAAAGAAAAGCATGTTAATTAATTGCACCATGTCTGAGTAATTTTATAAAGTGTCTGGAATGTAGAAATTGTCGTACTAATGATGTTCAGCTGAAATGTATGATTGAAATTTATAGCAGGAATTATTTTTATGCCTGAGTATTCTAATTTTTTAAAGATAAATTTTTACAGTAAAAACTGAAAAAAGCATGATGTCTGTTTTGTATCGAGAGAACGAAACTCGTATCTGTCTGTAGAATAATCAGGAATTATTTTAGGAATTCAGCGATAGCGTTTTCTTAAAATAATTTTGACATTCTTAATTTTCAAAAACGCTATTTTAAACGCTAAGTCGTACACGTGAAAGCTGATGACTGTGAGTTTAAAATACGGAGTCAGTACTGCGAAAGCAGATTGTTTTCTTTAAATTAAAAGTATACTAAAAATAATTTTTCAAACAAAACTTGATTATCTTGAAATTAAAGGAATTTTGATGTATAAGACGTGTCGTGATCGTGAAAGCGAGGCGACCACTTTTTAATTTAATCCTTTTACGTGCGAAAATATTTTCATGTTATAAAAATAAATGCTACTCAGCTGATATCAACGGTCGACATGAACTATATTCCGGGCGCTCGTTTATTAATTAATTAATCAAAACAATTCCATTTCCTAGTTTTTCACCCATATCATTTACAATCGCCTTAGATAAACAACGTAACAATTAATTACGGTACTTGACATTGGTCTCTGTGGATTTGACAATCTTTTATACTAAAACATATATTTCCGTACACTTGCGGACCTATCACTACCTATGCTTATAACTTTGAAACAACATGCACATCTTGGTGTTGAGATTTTTGTTGATGCACTTCTTGTAATACAAGATGTTGATGCTTCCTTTAAGTTTATTTTATTTCTCCATGCTTTTAATGTCAATGTATACATGTGCTCCTGATGGTTGGATTAGGCAAGTGTACCAAATCATTTACCAAGTAATATGCAATGCAACGTTATGCTCATTTTATTTCAACACATATATCATAACATGTAGTATCAACCTGAAGTCCGAAGTATTTGATAAGGAGATGAAGTACCATGTCATCCGGAAGTGGGTGAATAACACATAAAAATTGGTTTGTCTCATAACTTACTCGACTAATCCTGAAAATCACGTAAGTGACTGGTATGGACAAACGAGGGTTGCATTATTAAATTTTACGTAAAAATATTATAATTTCAAGGAGTATATTTTATTGTGGTTATTAAAATTCATGTGAAATATAGTACATATATACCGTGTATTATACACTTTAAAAAAAATTCGTTGAAAAAAAATTAATTAACAAGAATGGAAGAGTCTAATGTAAAAAGAACGGTTCTATTTGAGTTTGTTAGAAAATTGTAACTAGTAGTGCAATTAACAAGAAAATCAATACGTACAATATTTGATTTTTTTTTTGTAGATAGATGAAATGACAAAGTTATTATAAACTCACACAAATAAGTGGAGGTGTCAGGATTCAAACCCCGGTTATGACATCCAGCTTAATAATTTCAACATTTTTGACAGTTGAGCAAAGACTTGTGGAACAATACAGTATTTAATTTATTAGTAATTAAACTGAATGGTCAAATAGTGCGCTATTTTTCATTTTAGGTATCAACATGTGTTTTGACTATTAATGCGTGTTTAGATCATTCGATTTTTGCCTTAAAAATTGAATATGTATCGCATAGGCTACATTATATCTTCGTTGTAGAAAACGGCTATTATCGTAAATTACTATGAGCACGTAAATAGCCGTTCGCCACAATGAAGAGATAATGCGGTACATCTCTGTTCACCCTAACTTATGTTGTTGCTGAAGGATATGTGATTAATCTAAGTCCAAAAAGTGATATATATAACATAAATACATGTATAAGGATAGACCGTAAAAGAATAGATAATGCAATGATAGTACGATAGATCTTTTCAATCTTTGTATGCAAAATAAGTAATAGGAAGATTTAGGGTACATTTGTTTTGGCTTCAAAAAATGATTTTCTTTTAAAAAATCTAGAGATTCTTTTTGAGATTTTTGAGAAAAACTTAAGGTCCATGTTTTTAGGAAAAAATAAATAGATTTTGGAAATTCAAAAAATCTAAAAAGGAATTCAAAAAATCTAAATAGCTTTTCCAAAATATATATTTTTTAAAAAAAAAGAAGGAATCCAACTGTAAGAGCTTTAAATCTTAAAACAAAAATAAAAATTATGATAATAAACGAACACAAAATCTAAAAAATGATTCCCTAAAAAAAACTAAAAAAATGAATTTACAGTCATGCCACCACTAAGACATAATGCATAAAGATATCCCTACCACCACTTTGATTATATAGTCATGCAACAATATACACGTACACATTTATGGAATACATACACTCACGATACTTTAAATATTTCTTGTACCATCTCTTGGGTGGGACAAGTACTCCCCCCATACTTGATCATATTTTGTGGGTTTAGGATCTTTGGTACTTATTTTCATCTTATTAACATAAATCGTTCTTTGCTGTTATTTTTTTTAGATTAAAATAAAATTAATACCTCAAATAGCTCATGTAATTTGGGCGAGGTTTGAAAATAAGCCATATAAAAAATAACATGGATTTCACCCCTATAATTTTGAACTCTTCATATATTAGCCCTTTACACGGCTATTTCCATACTTCTCTCAAATTACATAGCAATTTAAGGAATATATGTAACACCAATAATAGAGATAACATCCTAAAGAATGAATCATGAATTTGGGGGAAATGAGTCTTACCAATCAATTGAAATTGCTTACGGTTTTATCTCAATTTACGGATCTTTTCACTTTGAGATCTAACATGATCATCATTAGTTAAACAACAAATTTAGGCTTTGATATCTTCATATATAAGATGAATGACTGAATTAGACTTAGGCACATCACTAGTTTTCACGTATAAGATTATTTTTGTGTACATTTTTACATATAAGATGAATGAATTAGACTCTTACCTAAACATAAAAGTTATAGATAATTGAATTATTATCTTTTCAAGTGTACACAAATCAAATTGATTGAGTAAGCATAACTCGGGACATGGTCTTAACACAACACAAAGGTCACTAAAGAAACTCAAGAAATTGAAAAACACACACAAAAGTATAATACAAGATCACATGTAATCAAAGAAACACCTTAACACTTAAGTACACATAATATTACTTATTTTCAAGTAGCATGATGTATCTTTCCATTTGATATTTAGGTTACGGAAAAATTATAAAAATTGCGGTGTTAAATATTTAGATTATCACAACAAACTACATATCTCCCTCTATCTTTTTGTTGTCGTCGTCGTTACTGGTATTTGATTTTATGATGAATGGATGGTGAAATTGGTGTCACTTTTGAGAAGAAGAAAATGAGCTCAACGTATGTTTCTTAAGATGAGTTGATGAGGTAAAGTTGGTGTTAAAGTTGTTGAAGAGAGAAATTCGATGGAGAGAAACAAAGAAGAAGATGAATATGAGATTCTCTAAAAAAAATGAATATGAGATTTAGAGAAATCAATAAAATATAAAATTTGGACTTTATTTTTCATTTTATGAGATTTTTCATTAAAAAAATAATAGAGAAACACAGAAGAAGAATGTGAAGATATATGTTTCATTTTTCTAGATTGGAAGAACCATACAATTTCTTTTAATTTTTTAATAAATATTAATTTAAAAAATATAAATGATTGATTTGGATTGTTACCTCAACGTTGTTAAACACACATCAATAATTTAACACATAAATACATTTTTTCAATTGAATTTCTATGAAAGAATAAAACTTGACCAACTTATTAGAGATATGAATCAAACTTAATGGACAGCATACATAATTTATTAATTTTTTTTATAAATAACACTACATATAGTATATTCAATATACTTTTGTCAATAACGTTCGAACAATCCTACATAAAGTGGTGTTAATCAACAAGAGAAGTGTTATGGATATTTTTTTTAATACTCTCTCTAACGCTTAGTATCTTACTCCATTTGTGTTTTTATTATAAAAAGAAAAACAAAAAATATCAAAACCAATGCAATCATTAACTGTTGTAATTTTTAAATATTTTAACAAACATACATTTATAGAAAGTAGTGGAACATTGGTTACATCTATCAGTATTAAAAAAGACAACCATTAAATAAAACATAGAAATGTCTTTTGAACAATAACTGCACCTAAAAATTGTGGCATTTTCTTATATTAAAGAATTCATATGAGTATCACACATTAAAAATGAATCTTACATAAAATGGTGAGATCCACGACGTTTCAGCTTAAAAAAATTCAATAAAAAAAAGAATGTTGAAAAGTCACATAAAATATTAATAACATTTCTCTGGTCAACAAACTTAAAACAATGTTGGTGTAATGTTTAAGGCTAGTGGTTGCAAGTTTTTAATGCGATGACGTGACTTTATATACCCCATCAAATCATTACAACGATTCCACCACCACCACACTAACATAGTTCAGATTTGCTTAATTTACAAGTCAAATTTTTTTCCTTTTCCTTTTTATAAAAAAAGTCAATTTTTTTAGGGATAAGAAAAGTCAACTTATACTCCAATGTAACAATATATATATCTATTTTAGCAATAATATATACCATCTAGAAGAAATATATGCCTTTTTTTTAACAATATATACATTATTTTGGACTTAATTTTCCCCCCTCTTTTTAGCTTTCACTTAAGCTATTTTATTATTTATATAATATTATTTAAATTATCAATTAAAGAATCAGTTAAGTTTTATTAAAATAAAAACAATACACATTGATACAAATTCATTTTGGAACTTTTATATTTGTTTTTTTTTTTTAAAGAGAGCTTTTATATTTGTTGTTACCAAAAGATACACATTGATACATACAATATTCTTTCAAAAAAATAATAAATAATATTGGAAACTTATAAAAGAAAAAACCTTATTCTGACTTTATATAAAAATTATTCTCTTTTGTTGTAATATTTTTCTTCCAATTTTACCCTTTGTTTGATTACGTTTTATAATTTGGGTCCTGCTAACCGGTGCCCCGGGGCACTGGTTAAGCATACCATAAAAGGGAATTATTACCATAAAAGGAAACTGTTTTTGACTTTATTATAAATTAATTACACAATTTCAATGCATTAACTACTATATAACTTCCTTTTTCATATCCTTAATCAATGCCCGGGGGCATCTGTTAGCATTTCCCTTATAATTTTACCATTCCTTATCGATAAATTTAGTTGAACTCATTTTAATTAGTGTGATTACATGCATTACCATTAATGAACTCTGCCAACAAATCTCACTAATTTATTTGTTGTGCTCGTCTCTCGTAAACGATTATTAATTAGTAAAACAAATAAACGAGTCGAATCTAATCTCACATCAATGTATAAGTCAACTCATTATCGACTGAGCCTAGTTAGCTGACATATCCACTAGTTTTGGTTTATAGTGAGAGCGCACCACATTCTTTTGAAGAAATGTTATGCTTACATTGAGTAAGAAAGCGATAACAACCATAACCACCACATTCACAAAACCTCACTCTCTCTCATCCATGGCCGCCACCGAAGAAACCCTACGCAAAACCCTAGCGGAGAAACTCTCCGCCGTTGAAATTCAAGCCAACACTGTCCGTTCACTCAAATCATCCTCCGCATCTAAACCTGACATCGATGCTGCTGTTCAAGCGTTAAACAATCTCAAACTTGAGAAATCTTCCATCGAGAAATCGCTTCAATCGCTTCTCTCTGGTTCCGATTCGCGTGAAGCATTTCGTCAATCTGTTAACAACACGCTTGAACGGCGTTTGTTTTATATTCCTTCGTTTAAGATTTATCGTGGTGTTGCTGGTTTTTATGATTATGGTCCTCCTGGTTGTGCCGTTAAATCTAACGTCCTTGCCTTTTGGCGTCAGGTGAATTTCTATGCACTGACTGTGTAAAATGTGATGTTGTTGGATTAGGAAATGTTTGGGTTGATTTATTTTAGCTTATTACTAGTTTAAGCATCTGTTAAAATGGTCTGTTTGGATTGGCTTATTTTAGAGTTTATGGGCTTATTTTAGAGCTTATGCAAATAAATAAGCATTAATGTATTATTCATAAGCTTGTTAAGGTTTTTTATGAAAAGATAACGTATGAATATACAATTTTTGTTAGTGAGATCTTATGAATTAACATAAAAGCTTAATTATTTACATAAGCTCTTTTTCATAAGCTCAATCCAATTAGGTATAGCTCAGGGAAATAGCTTATGACTTGTTTATAAGTTATTTTCATTTTATTTCGGTAAGCACTTTAAGATAACTTGTGAAAGTAGCTTATATAAAAAAGTTTTGACTTTATATTTATCTTGTAGAAATTTCTTATAAGCACTTATATGATAAACACTTGGGCCCTGTTTCAATTAACAACTTATCAAGCGCTTATGTATGAGCTATTTCTATAACAAAAGAATAAAATAAGGGGATAGAGCTTTATGATAGTAAGTTGTTTTCATAAATTCTCTCATTTACAGTCTCACAAACAAGTGCTTATGGCAGTAGATAAGCTCTAATAGGCCAATCCAAATAAGCCCTTATACTTTAAGTACTTAATTAAGATTTTTATCCAAACCGGGCCTTATGTAAGTCCATAAGTTGTTTCCGGAATATTTTCATTGGCTCTTTAGATAGGTTACCGAAATAGCTTATAGCTTATATGAGATTAATTTCTATGCATTGACGGAGTAAAATGCGATGTTATTATGTTCAATTAGAAGTTGTTTGGATTTGATTTATTTGAATTTATCTTCTAGAATAAGTACTTGTGAGATTGTTTGGAACAATACAAACGGCTCCTAATCTATAAGTTCTCGAAGATAGCTTGTTGAAACATCATATACTAGCTTTTATGAAAATAATTTGACTTTATTTTATTTTCTGTTTTAGGAATAACTTGTAGATGAGGTTATTTAGATTAAGGGTTGTTTGGATTGATTTATTTGAATTTATCTATTGATATAAGTACTTGTGAGACTGTTTGAGAGAGCCCGAGTAAAATATGATATTTTGTTGGGTTATTAGGAGTTGTTTTGATTGGACTTATTTAAACTTATCTACCGACGCAAGCACTCACTCAATTGACTGTTAGAAAGAGCTTATGGAAACAACTTATGACATGTCCATAAGCAGTTTTAAATTTATTTCTTTAAGCTCTCTGATATAGCATGTTAAAATAGCTTTTAAGTACTTGTGAGGTTATTTAGATTAAGGGTTGTTTGGATTGATTTATTTGAATTTATCTATTGATATAAGTACGTGAAGTTATTTAGATTAAGGGATGTTTGGATTGATTTATTTGAATTTATCTATTGATATAAGTACGTGAAGTTATTTAGATTAAGGGATGTTTGGATTGATTTATTTGAATTTATCTATTAATATAAGTACTTGTGAGACTGTTTGAGAGAGCCCCAAGTAAAATATGATATTTTGTTGGGTTATTAGGAGTTGTTTTGATTGGACTTATTTAAACTTACCTACCGACGCAAGTACTTACTCAATAGACTGTTAGAAAGAGCTTATGGAAACAACTTATGACATGTCCATAAGCAGTTTTAAATTTATTTCTATAAGCTCTCTGATATAGCATGTTAAGATAGCTTATAGCTAGTGCGAAAACAATTTGACTATTCAATTGTGTTATAGAAATAGCTTATATATATGCACTTATATTACAAGTTTTTATGCTATAAGCTCCTGAGTTATTTATTCAAACAAGGCTCAGATCCTAAAATATCTCTATAAATATCTGCACGTGTGAAAAAGTTTTAGTGATTGTGTATACAAGTTAAATTCTAACAGTATTGTTTTTGTCGTGTTCCCTGTAGCATTTTGTTTTGGAGGAAAACATGCTTGAGGTTGATTGTCCATCTGTGACGCCGGAGGTTGTTCTGAAGGCTTCTGGTCATGTGGAGAAATTCACTGATCTCATGGTGAAGGATGAGAAAACCGGCACTTGTTACCGTGCTGATCACTTGCTCAAGGACTATTGCAATGAGAAGCTTCAGAAGGATCTCACAGTGTCATCAGACAAAGCTGCAGAACTCAAGCACGTGCTTGCCATGCTGGACGATTTCTCATCTCAAGAACTTGGTGCTAAGATTAAGGAGTATGGTATCACAGCTCCTGAAACCAAGAATCCACTGTCTGATCCTTACCCTTTCAATTTGATGTTTCAAACTTCAATTGGTCCCTCTGGCTTAGCTCCTGGGTTCGTCACTTCTAACCTCCTTTTCTTGCTTGTTGTTTGTGTTTATTATGACTTATGATTATTATTATTATCATTATTATTTTGGTTATAAACCCTCAAAACAAAATGGCAGATTCCTTAGAAACACAACCAACGGGGATTGGTCATGTAATAAATTGTCCTGATCCCAACTTAGCAAAGAAGTCCACACACTAGTTACCCTCCAAAACGATGAGGGCATGCTCCATTTAGGGCATGCTCCATTTATGTGCTTTGATGCATGACACCTGTTAAAAGATAAACTAATGGCTGAGATGAAAAGGTCAAAATTAAAGTTTTTTTAATAATAAGAAAAAGGAACACAATTATCCCTCTTCTTCTACCCCTGCATGCCGCCACACCCAATCAATTCCATTGATTCACCACCATTTCCACTTCTCTTCAGAAGAAATTCACCAGTTTACTTCTCATGGATTGTTACCAAAAAGCATGAAAAAGGATCACAATTGGTTTCTATATACGAGAAATGCTAGCAACACACCTTTTAACACACTCTCTTTGATTGGTTAAAATTCACATGGGACCCACCAAATTTACATGCGACCCACATGATTTGGTAGGACCCATGTGAATTTTAACCAATCAAAGAGAGTGTGTTAGAAAGTGTGTGTTAAAAGGTGTGTTGCTAGCATTCCTCTTCTATATACATTTATTTCTCATGGATTGTTATTAAAAAATACAGAAAAAACAGAAGGGTCACAAGCTGCAAGATTTATTTCTGCATAAAATGGAGAAAGCGATTTACGGGCTGTGAGAGTGGTGGTGCAGAGTGGCGCCAGAGAGAGAAAAACGGCGGTGAACGGCAGTTTAGTGGATGAGAGATCTTGACGTTTGCTGAGAGGAAGAGGAACAGATCTGTTTGCTCTTTTTTTTTTAATTAAAAATCTCATAATATAATTTTTTAATCTCAACCCTTCAATTTTTGTTTGCCACGTGTCAAACATCAAAACACCTAAATGGAGTAAATGGATAGCTCCCTAAATGGAGCATACCCAAACTCCAAAACGATGTGATGCGGCTCAAAACGCCAATTCTTAGCCATGAAATTCCTCATTAGCTGTCTCATTTGTGTAAATATCAAATGAGACAGCTAATGAGGAATTTTATGTGTGCTTTCTTTCCCTCACCAATTTCATAAATCACATTTTTCAAATTGGGAGTATTGACTGGGGGAGACCAGAATTCTAAAAAAGAAATTTATCAGTAGCACACCAAAGAATCTGCATGCCACAAGGAATTGAAATTTAATGGGTTGCTATATTTGATTTGCCAATCGAAATAAATTAGTATTATCTTCTAGAAGGGCTAAAGTCTAACAGTCACACACATGCCAGATAGATCTAGCTCGAGAACATCTGAATAAGCAATGCCATACAGCTTTATCGTGGTAAGAATATAACTCTTTTTTCAACTGAAACAGGTTTATGCGTCCAGAAACTGCTCAGGGCATATTCGTTAATTTCAAGGATTTGTACTATTACAATGGAAACAAGCTACCCTTTGCTGCTGCACAAATTGGGCAGGCTTTTAGAAATGAGGTTTGTTGATTTTTATGTATGAATTTGCTCTCAATATTGGTGGCTTTCTGGAATCGGGGAATTTAGTTTGGTTTCTTTATCTTTCTGCAGATTTCTCCCCGGCAAGGTCTTCTTAGAGTCCGTGAATTCACCTTGGCAGAAATTGAACACTTTGTTGACCCTGAAGATAAGTCTCATCCTAAGTATGCCGAAGTTGCTGACTTGGAGTTTTTCATGTTCCCAAGGGAAGAACAGATGACTGGTCAGTCTGCAAAGAGAATCCGTCTCGGTGATGCTGTTTCGAAGGTCAGTTTCAATAATAGTGTAGTAGACTAGTAGTCAATACCCTTTTCCCTCACAAAAATATTGTCTATTCTTTACTAAACCACATGTTATGATTGTTTTGATTTTTGATCAGGGTATTGTCAACAATGAGACTCTTGGTTATTTCATTGGGAGAGTATATCTCTTCTTGACGCGTCTCGGTATAGACAAAGACCGTTTAAGATTCAGGCAGCATCTTGCCAATGAGATGGCTCATTATGCTGCTGACTGTTGGGATGCTGAGATTGAGTGTTCCTATGGTTGGATTGAGTGTGTTGGCATTGCTGATAGATCTGCATATGATTTGCGTGCTCACTCGGTAATTGCTCTTATTTACTAAATGCTTTATGATAAACTTCAATAAACCAAAACAATGCACTACTAATGGTTAAATTTTTTGTGAGGTATAATTTCTAATTGGTTTCCTTACGTCGGGATTCACGAACCTTGATGTGTCAATACTATTGCTATGAATCCATTTAATTGGTGTTGCGTTAATGTTTTGTTTTGATTGAAAATGTTATTTTCAGCTAAATCAAACAAAAAAATTAGGTCATGTGCATAGCAAGTGACCTTGTCATTACAAAACAATAATTTTATTTATCACTTAACTTCCCCTGGTTTTTATTTGCCACTTTACCTGCTTGAAGTTTGTTTTTCAGTGTCTGCAGCTTAACTTGCATTCGGTTTAACTGAAAGTACACATTAAACCGAATTATATGTTGGTTAAATAATAATAGAAAAATATAAGGGGAGGAAGTTGAGATATAAGGGGAGGAAGTTGAGGAATGATTATATTTAAAGGGGAGTAAAATGTATTTTATATATATATAATATAAAAGCAACTAAAGAAATTCATTTTTCTAATGTGTGGTGTACTGCATTCTCATAATGCTTTTGTATTCTATACTACAGGAGAAAAGTGGTACTCTGCTGGTGGCTCAGGAAAAATTTTCAGAACCTAAGGAAGTGGAGGTACTGTTTAATGTTGATTTATTGGCAACTTTTTACACAACTATAAGAAGTCGTTGTTCATCATTAATTGACTTGGTATGTGACTTATTTCAGAAATTGGTTATAAATCCCATAAAGAAAGAACTGGGCCTGGCATTCAAGGGTAATCAGAAGAAGGTGGTTGAAGCACTTGAGGTAATTTGTGTTGTAACTATTTTGGTATTTAGAACAGTGACTCGCAAATTGCTACTTGCATTACTCTTGAGAGATGGAATCTTCTCTGGCAGGCAATGAATGAGAAAGAAGCATTGGATATGAAGGCTGCTCTGGACTCAAAAGGCGAGGTTGAGTTTGAAGTATGTACACTTGGGAAAACTGTAACTATTAATAAGAATATGGTGACCATTCACAAGGAGATAAAGAAAGAGCATCAGCGAGTTTTTACACCATCTGTGATTGAACCATCCTTTGGGATTGGACGGATAATATATTGCCTATATGAGCATACTTTCTATACAAGGTCGAGTAAAGCTGGGGATGAACAGTTAAATGTATTTCGCTTTCCTTCTCTTGTGGCTCCTATTAAATGCACAGTTTTCCCTCTGGTTCAAAATCAGAAGTATGAAGATGTTGCCAAATTGATTTCCAAGTCGTTGACTGCTGCTGGAATTTCGCATAAGATTGACATTACAGGTATGTTGTTAAAGTTGAAGTTCTCGTTAACATGTAGATATACCTGTCGATTATGTTAAATAAAACTTTATAGGCTTAGGCTGGATGATTGCATGAATGACTGTTAAAGAAATTATTTTAAATCAAAAAAAGAAAATATTGTGGAAATTCAAGGTTAAGAAACCCTTCATACAGAAACAGGAAAAGTAAAACAACAAAGAAAAGGAATAAACACTAAACACCAATGGAGTAATTTTGGCAAATTCCTTTCAAGTCAGTTAAGGTAACTCCTTAAAAGAACTACTATATAGAAGCTAATTGCCTAAACATATTCAAATCTTTTCTGTGCTAAATAAACCTTTGAAAAGATGTTATACTCCGACCATATACTCCAAAATGTTACCCTTAGAATTCTATTAAAACCTCTCAAGCTAGGCACCAAAATTTTGTCAATGAAGTATGTGGCACTCATCCAGCATTGAAAAAAATTGTTACATTGGTTTTTTCTTCCAAATTACAAATGCGCCCCATGGGAGCTGAGGATACTATCTTAAAGGCAGTACTACTAGTCATAGTAATTGTGAGTTGGTGGTATTTCTTGTTAACATATGGCTCTTAAAGCTGTTACAGTCATGCTCCTCATAAATGAGAATTTTCTTCATCTGTAGTAATGTCATAATTACCACGAGAATTTCGATTGTTTAGTTGTTAAAATGGGTGACATGAACCTTGATTTTCTACTCCTTGATCATTGGTCTCAGTTAGATAACTACATAGTTTTCTAGTACATGGGAACATTAACTTGTAAGTCTCTGAAATGAAATGCTTCCATTGTGGATGATTTTCTTGTAAGATCACTTCTTGGTTAGGAAGATGCTGTGAATGGATATTTTTCTATGAAGTAGGCTTTGTTTTTGGCGATGGCGAGTTTGGTCTTACTCTTTCAACCCTCGAGTGCTTTTTCTTACGTAAATTAAAAGGCTTAAACCTGTTCTGAAGTTGTCAACATTTCTTTCATACATAATTTTGTTTTAGGAATTGATTTATGCTGATTTTGCCATGAGCAAGACTAACCTTACATTTTTATTTATATATCTTGTAAAAATGTTAACAGGTACATCAATAGGAAAACGGTATGCAAGAACAGATGAACTTGGTGTGCCCTTTGCTGTAACTGTAGATTCAACGACATCGGTGACTATTCGGGAAAGGGACAGCAAGGATCAAGTGCGTGTTGATGTGGAAAAAGCTGCCTCTGTTATAAGGGAGGTATCAGAAGGCCACAGGACGTGGGAAGATGTGTGGTCTACTTTTCCTCACCACTCTTCTACAACAGCAGAAGATTGAATTTAAAATCTTGGCTGATCTTTCAGGGTTTTCTGTTTCAAACTTTGGTGGTGTTTTGAGCAATGACTAGAACTACATGGATACTGCTAATTGTATCAATATACCCATTTTTGTTATAATGAAGTGTATGGCAACATAGTGTGGGAGAGCTTGATAGATCTCCCACAGTGGGAGAGTAGCTTTAACGGATGGATGTTGATGTCCCATGAGTGTTTATGATGCACTTGACACACCTGAACCCCTCCCAATAATTCTAGATCATTCTCTATTGTCGGTTCACCTCCTCCATCATCTTTACCATACCGATCGGAAGTTTTTTTCCATCACCGAGCTTAATCATTGACATGCTGAACAATATCTGTGAGAGGAAAAAAATTCAGCAAATTTATAAGTCTCTAATCCGCAAAACAAAAAAAACTGTTTTTCCATGTTCCTTCTCTCCATTTCTAGGTGCAACTTGTAATTGTCCATTCCAGAACCTTAAGCAGTGAAAGTTAGAACGTGATGATCAAAACCAAGCAAACAAATTCTAATACCCCAATGACAATTTTTTTATGGTAAAGATGCTACGATAAAAATGGGTTTCTAAAATCAAGTCAGAAAACATTAAATAATCCGAAATTGCAATGGAATTGGGTGAATTTTGTCATCAACTTGCATTGGAACATGTGAGTTCTTGGAATTGTTCCATTTTTTTTTTTTTTCCAACAGGAATTTTTTCCATATAATGGGGTTTCTGGAGGCCAGAGAGAAAGAACCATGGATCTTTTACTGAATTATGTTACTAATCTTTTTTGGAATCCTTCCACCAGATTTGTTCATTGAGTTTTTGAAGCTTACGTAGATACAGCCCTCAAACTAGTTCTCCATTAAATTGGATAAACAAGAAATGCCATAAAAAAGAGGAAAGATAAACAAAGCTCACTCATTTGATTTAGTTGAATCCGGATTGTGCCATATATAATAGAAGACAATTTCGGTGTAGTGCGGAGGCGACGAAGGTCGCAGGCCGGCGTGCGTAGACAGCGTGAAAACAGTTTTAGAGTGAGAGAGATATGGTACATGCTAGAGATATGTCAATTGCTTCAGTATGGAGGAACTTAGAAGTGTGCACTCTAGACATATGTTAGGATTGAGGGCTTTGGAAGGCTAAGTCTATTTCGTTATATATTTGAGATTGAAAAAAATTGTAAGAATAATATAATACATGATCGTATAATATTTCAATCACATGCTATTTTTAGATACATTTTATAGCTTCTTTAATTTAAAAAAGCAAAATAGGTCCTTCTTTAATTTTTAGATACATTTTATACCCTACTTAATATTTTTGGGACTAAACAAATTCCAAGATTAGATTGTTTTGTTTGTTCATAGTTATTATTGTGGATATTAGATTATGGGGCATAAAATAACCTAGAATGTTTTGCTTGGGTTGTGTCAAGAAGCTCAAGCTAAGCCACTGATTTTCATTAGTTTTCATAGAATTTTAAACATTGGAGGATTTTCATATCTTGGTTGCGTGATTTATCCAAACACCTTTTTTTTTAGACTTGAAGCTTAGTGATAAACTTTGTAGTGATACCACAACCTTTCAATATTGTTTCAAATAAAAGCAGGAATGCCAAAATATCTCATCAAAAAAATCATTTTCAATGGTGCTGCTTCCTCGTAGACATATCACATGTCTAATATAATAAATATTATTTCAAAAAATGTATGGAAGTGGAAAATAACCCTTTAGCATGATCAACAAAGGTTGTTGTACATTTTTCTCTTTATCCTTTCATTAGGATTGGGATTTGGGACATGTTGGCCAACCAGTTGAAGTACTTCAGAACCGCAATAAATCCCCCACAAGGACTTGTCAATTGCCACCTACTTCAAGCATTATGGTATTTGTTCTACGCATTTCTCAGCTTTGCTCAAAAGCCTCTTAATTTATCGGATTTTAATTTTCGATCACACAAAATTTATTAGAAGATAAGATCCAATTAACATATCTTACATTGGATTATATCTCCTGATCAACGTATTTTAGAGGTTGAACAATCCACAAAGCGCACAAATTAACTGTCAAACATTATTTGTTCACATGACACATAATAGTCTATAATGATTTCATTTCCAATTAAATTATAATAAAATTGAGAGGAGAGGAAACATCAATTGTGGATGAAAGATGTACAAAGAATTCAAGTAAGAAACAAACTAAAACGCTGAGGTGAAACACGATGAAGACGGATGAAAGAAGACATTATACACCCAAACTCTCTAAACCCTAGAAGACACTATATGGTTGAAAATTCTTATCGATAAGGAGGATAAAAAAAGGACAAAACTCATGTGCATATTCTTAGATATTATTCGTATGGTTCTTAATTAAAAAGATAATAATATATGAACAAAAATGTTGACAATTCAACAAATTCTTTTATGGTATTTTGAGGTCTTTTACGATATTTCTTGTCAAATAGTGGCTGGACTCATACATTTTAAATATAGCAAAGTGAAAAGTTCAGGATCAAAACCACAATTCCCGCATATTAATGTCCTTCCATCGAGTTGTGTTTACGGAACTTTTTTACATCTAATTTGTAATGCACCATTCTTTATACTAAATAACATTTTCTTTATTATAGTTACAAAAGAAATCTGTACGTTGACAAGGTATCTATTTCAAATTAAATATCAAGTAAATCTACGTTTTTTCCTTCAAATTTCTACCAGTCATTTCATGCAGACATTCTTCCAACACTACATTTAAAAATCACACATAAAAATTGACATTTCTAAGCTAATAATAATGATGATAATAAATATTACGCTAAAGTTGTACAATGATATATATATCGTGACAAATTCTTACTCATCTTGAAATCTAACATTTCAAGATACAAAGTACTCAATAAATGGCAGTCAGCATATACTATAAACAAAAGCTGCTCTCTTTTTTCTATATATAAAAGTAAAAGGCTGCCATGAAGAAATGTAACTTCTCCAAAATATATCATATGCATCATCCATGTAGGTGATTTTATCAATAGATTAGAGGAACATTTATTCATGTTCATGTTCTTGAATAAAAGACCAGCTTCAAAATTTCTCTCAAAATTCTACCAACATTGCTTTGGTCCTCCTCATTAAGACATAGGTGAAACAAAACATGTCTCATCATTTTAATAACATATAATAATCTTGTTATCCACTAGCATGTTTGCTTCCTCCTTCATGATCCAACTCCAATTAACTTTAGCTGTGACAAGAAATTTTGCAGTCATATCACATTATTAGCGCATGAAAAATGTGGCCAAGTCATAATAGAAAATCATGATTTAAAAAAAATCATATAGTTTATAGTAAAAGAAGCCAATGTTTTAAAAATCGAACCGGCAAGATATATGGATCATATGGTTCAACTGTTTTAAACCGCTTGAACTGCTCGAATAACCAAATTGTAGATAATGTTTGTTCAAGGTTTAACCGGTTCGATTTTTAGAATATTGGTAAAAACTAGTAAATAACTGCAAAGTGGGACATAAGAAATTACAATGTTGTTATGAGGATTTCCCCAGTAAAATCCTTGAAGGAAAATTGGGAAAATGTTGCAAGCTGCTAGGACATAAATCATTAATGCATGCATGCCTATCCATTGGAAAATCGAAGTCATGCGACTATATCCACATACATCAACCTGCAAGCAAGAGAAAATAATTTTATCAGCTAATCAATGATTTCCATGTTTAGTACTTGTAGCGTAAGCGCTTATCATATAACTACTACAAAAACCATTTCTATAACAAAGATAAAATACAATATATAAGTGTTTTCATATAAGCTATCAGCTATTTACAGAAACGAACTGAAGTTCATGAACATGTCATAAGCTATTTCTCACAAGTGTTTATGCCAATAGATAAAGCTCAAATAAGACAATCTAAACAGCCGTTAACCTCTCTCGAACAAATCCAATGTAGAAGAGTTATTACTAACCATCAAGTATATTCCAGCAAAGAGAACGCCAGCAGCACCAGCAGTGAGACAAGTATAACTAAATGAGTAGAGAACTTTATTTACATGCATTCCTACATTACAACACGAGCTTATGTTAATTAATTTAATACTAAAATTTAAGTGGCACATTATTAGTAATATTTAGACAAGAAAGAGTTAAGAGATAATGGTTACCAAATAAATCCAAGGCAATGCCAGATACAACAAGACAAGAGGTTGGAATCATCCAATGTAAGATTCTAATTCTGTGGTCCTGCATGTAGCAATATAAGGAAATAACATTAATACTCATAATTAAACAATGAACGTAGTACCAACACTTTATATTGAAAGCGTTTCTGGTGTTTAACACCGACATGATACATGTGATTACATTTGAATTCATTTTCTTATCTTATTGCAAGTGTCGGTGTGTAGGTCTTAATGCCGTGTTCGGTATATGTGCATCCTAAAGAAAGTAATAAAAAAGCAAAATGTTGGGAATTACCTTAAAATGGAGAATAATATGACCATAATGCAAGCCAACCAAGCAGGTAACAATTGCCATCACTGAACTATAATTCCATAATAGACACAAAATTAGAGACAACAAGGAAAAGTTCACCATAAACCATGCTATATAAATCTCAGAACTTGAATATTAGGAAGAAAAATTAAGCTATATGTCTAAAATTATGTGACTTTCTTCCAATTTTCCTCCATATTGAGAGTTGCATTCTAAAAACAAAGGATTGAAAAAGTGAAAGTCACCTTAAGAGTCCTTCAGGATCAAAAGGGGCTTGACACCAAGAAGGAGCATCAGGCGGCAATGGTCCATAGTCAGGAGAATTTATACTGCATTCCTATTGTAATAGAAAAATGGTAAAGCAAACAAATTAGGTAATATTTATAAAAAGTTTTACACCGTCAACAAATTACAACCAATCATATCTGTAAATTCAAAAGTAGTTATGACTAGAGTCGAACTTTTTTAATAATCCGACGACTAGGATTTGTTGACAATATAAAAAAAATCAATAAACTGAGTATATAAGAACTAGAAAATATTGATCAGAACAACTAAGAGTATAGAGAATCATACAGGCATCCGTGCGTATATCGGTCTTCGGTATAGATGTTGTAAACCCAATAAGCTACGATCGATCATTCCAACGACATTGCAGGCTGGTCCAGTGTCACCTCTTACTCCACATTTAACCTAACACATGTTTAGATAGATAATTAAATCACATTTTCAACCAATATATAGGAAGTTAAATTGTTTCCAAAAATGAATTTAAACTTCCAAATAGGTGTGAAAATGTAAAAGACATAAACACTCACAGAAAACTTCATTTCTGAAGAAGGTTCGGTTGGAACTTCATACTCCCAATCGGGAACGTACATCCCATACAGCAAGCAAAGATAAATGACAGATAGAAATAAAGCCAAAGCCCTGTTATATTCAAAAAAATAATCAATTTAAATAAAAAAAACCATGACTTGAGACACAAGTTAAAGGGAAAAGCAACATCACATAACTAAGCAAGTTTGGAAGAAACAACTTAATTAAAGAGAATAAACAACTTAATTAAGCACTTATAGCATAAATCTATCACATAAGTATTTACGCATAAGTTATTGTTATAACAGAAGATAAAACAAAGTCAACTGTTTTCATATAAGCTATAAGTTTCATCAAATCTATATTAAGAAAAAGAAACTAAAACTCTACATGAAAATTAAGCTTACCATTGATATCGATACTTTCTCAAAAGGGATGATCCAGAATTAACGATATCTTCACGCTTGAGCCAAATTTCACAGAGAGCTGTAATCAAATATGCTACCGCAATTCTCTGACATCCAATGAAATAAATAAAGAATGATCAGTATTATACAGACATTTTTTATCATGTTCAACGAAGTTCTAACTTCATAGGGCGAAAAATCGTACCTGCAGTATTCCCATCAATCTTATCTGCTTCAAATCCACTCCAAACGTCAAATCACTAACGCGATGAACATAACCTCCTGCAAACGACAAAATGCAATACATTACATACATGGACATGATTCCAATTTTGTCAATCGTAGATCGCGTAAATTGACGGTTTGTTCAAACTCCGGTATGTTGCACTGCTATAGTGCTGCTCTAACTGCTATTAGACAAAACTTTGTACTAAATAGTGAATCACAAAACAATAGGGATTTGTTCAAATTCCGATATGCACGTTATAGCGTCGCTATAGCTGTTATTTGACAACATATACAGGATTCATATTAAAAATTTCCAACACCAACTTTTTACTTCAACACCTTGACATTCATAAAAAAAGAACAAATGCTAAATAATCTTAAATTTTAGCTAAGAAAATTTCACAAAATTTAAGCAAAAGGTTCAGTTGGCACCTTGAAGAAAAATGCCTAATGCAAGAAGCTTAAGCGCACGTAAAACTGCCTTTCTAGTCGCATCAACTTTGCAAGATGGTTTCTGTTGAAGAAACAGATAAGTTAGATTAACAAATGAACAATTTATCAAAAATGTTTCAATACAAATTCTAATTCTAGCCAAGTATTATAAAATTAATATAGATCAAAGAATTCAAAGAAATTGCATTATCACTATATAATATCATTACATTCTTTGTAATTATAGAAAAGTTTCAAGTAACATACCTTGTATGTGAATGCTAGTGCAACGCCAACAATAAAAAGAAAAAATGGCATAACAAAATCTGCTATTGTTAAACCATTCCATGGAGAATGATTGAGTGCTGGAATAAGTCCACCAGCATCATCCACCAATATCATAAGCTGCATTGAGTTTCATAAAATCAGTATAAATCAATGTAAGATGGAAACAAATTAAGATAATTTATGTATCTGAGATGTAAATAACCCATTGATTAGTATCATAAGTTATTAATACACACATTTCATTTATTATTTGCCTGGGAGGCACCTAAGGAGTTCGAACTCTAAAAACCTATGCAACACCAAGACTTTAGATTGAAAGTGTCTAGTGTCTGACACCGACTCGACACTTATGCATAAGTGTCGACACTAGACACTTTCGAGTCTATTACATTCAATTCAATTACTTCCATTTATTAAATTAACTTTACCGTTGTCTAAGAATGAATTAGCAATGCGTGTCTAGTATCTCATGTTCGTGTTTGTGCATGTACCGGTGTCGGTGCTTCATAGTGTAAAGCAAACATAACCACTAAATTACTAATATTTGCCTAAAAATAAATTATCAGGCAATTTTTACTTCATCATATATATTTTTCCTAACCAAATTACACCAGACCAAAGTTTAAACCACAAGACAAATATTTCCTAACAAAATTTGTCATTTTCAAACTATACAAAATATCAATCAACTCCAATTGGAAAATATAACATGATTGGATTATGTATCATGTGAATAGTTGAAGAAAGAAAAAGGCAAAATTGTACAATCCCATGTGAGAAGAAGCACCAAACATTCTATATGGCTAAAAGGACAGCTTATCTTATCCATGCCAATTTCATTAGGCACACCAAACATTGTCTAGACCTAAAACATTTCCTCATAGAAAATTATGATTACTTCCAATGTTAGAAGTTGCATGCCAAAGGACAAGTTGAAACCTATAAAGCACGAACACATACGGATACCAGACAACACGGACACTGACACGTCGAAACCAATAATAATTTGAGAAAATGACATACGTAAAATATTGTATATTGCAAGGACTAAAAGATTATTTAATTTTTAATATGATAATATTACATATTTGGTGACAAAATATGATATGCATGAAATGTAAGTTATGACATAGTAAAATGATATCATGAAGGTACTAAAGTAAGTCACACAATACAAGCATTGCGTTTCAATGTCATCTCCCATTGATAAAGCAACATGGTGAGTGGTGAGGAGTCTGTTCAGGCACATTACATCTAACCAACTGCACGTTATTAGGACACCCTTTTTTGATAATGATGTATGTATTAGTAAGTAACCTTTTTATTATGATATAATAAACTTTGAACTTGATTTACATTTTTTATTAACCTAATCCATTTACAATAGTTTTTTGTGGGCTTGTTAAGTTGGGGGTGCAAAAATTAAAACTATCTAATCTTGTTTGGGAAGAGGTGAAACTTGGATTGGACCATATAAACTCACACACACGAATTGCGTAGTTGGGGTATTATGGGTTTGAACCCGTACTCAATGGATCAAATTTTTTCATAGTCTTTTATCATCTAAGCTGCACTTACGAAACTATTTCATTCCTTTTTAGTTGTCGGTTCGTTAAAAAAATGAGTTTTTTTTGTGAACCACAAAAAAAAATTTGCTCTTTAATCATAATGAGTAAATATATAATTTCAATTTTTGAAGAAAATGCAATGAATAGTCATTTATTAGGGGAAAAAATCAAATTAAACGAATAATAAAAGTAAGATACGGTTCAGTAATAGCCAAGTCCTTTATTTCTTAGAAATTGGGATATATTCTCTACTTTTCATATAAAATATCTAGATTTATTCAAAAAAAAAATAAAAAAAATCTAGATATACGTTTTTTTGAAGAAAAAATATAAAATATCTAGATATACGTTATTTCTTCCTGTATGAGTCATATCAATGATTAAAAATACTATTATTTTTCTGAAAAATTACTAAGGGAAAAAAATTTAATTAGAAAAGTCAAAGAATTGATTGAATACTAAATTATGATTGAACAAAATACATATAGATAGCAGTATGATTGAACAAAAAGTCAAATAACAGTATGATTGACTACAAAAATACTACTAAAATTTAATTTTGATCAAAATAACTTTTTGGTAAATTTTAAAATGATACAACAAAAAGTATGAATTATAAAACAAAAACTAAGGAAACATGTTTATTATTGGTCAATTTGAAAATTATAAAACAAGAAATAGGAAACATATTTATTATCAAAATAACATTTCTTACAAAAAATATTATCAAAATAAATATATCATAAAAATCAGAGAATATTGTGAATTTTTTTCAATGGACACGTAGTCATATTCTGTTTTAGTGGACGGCTTTGCAGATGACTGAAGAGTTGATACTAATATAGGTAAACGAACTCTATAAGAGGGAACATAAAATATCTTACTAGAATTATTAATTTAACAAAATAAATTAATTAGACCCATAATCATAAATCATAAATGGAAGTAAAAGGAAGATAAAAAAATACAGTAAAAAATAGAAAAAACAACAATATGATTGAGAAAAAGACACTAGATATGTCAGCTAGGTTTTCAGCAAGAGATTAGTCATCAATAAAATCGGTGATATTTCGCACCAATAACATTTTTTTGGTTACTAGAAAAATTATTAAAAAATATAGACATGTTATAATCAGAATATTATAGCAATTTGATCACAAAGAGGCATGTAGCCGTAATGGTATGTAAATGGACGGCTCTCTAATTGAGTAACAAACTTTTTCTTATAAAAAAAAGACAAAACAATTTAATTTAATTTAATTTAACATGAAATACAATTCTTCTTTACTTTAAAGTAAAGCAATCTAACTTTAACACGTGCAACCTGCAAACTCTTTGGATTCTCTCATGAGTCAAGTAGTACCAACAATTTGGGTATAGCATCCAAATCTCTCTCTCAAAAATCTCTCTCTCTCTCTTTACTTCAACACTCTCAAGTCAATCTTCCCATTTTATTAATCATCACTAACCATCAAAATTTAGCAATAACTATATTAACCTAATAAACCCATTAACTAATTTTTTTTTATAAAATAAAGAAATTTAGGTGAGTCGTGTTTCGATCGGTCATCTGATCTCAAAGCTCAACGAAAGCTAACAGAAGTACAAAGTATCTAACTATGTACTTACGCGTAAAACAAGAGTTGAACTAACGATCTTGTGAGATACGGGCCAAGTTGACCGACATGAGTTAAACCTTATTCATTGTATGTTACTACTAATATTATTATTTTATTATTATCACTAAAAAAAATTGGACCACCAACACCAAAACACAACCCAACCCAAAATCCAATGAAGGAAACAAGAAACAAACTAAATTATTTCAACATACGACGTCGTTAGCTTCATCTTAAAAAATCATTGCTAATAATAAAAAATCCTAAAACAAAATTAACAAAATAATTAATATTAATTAATATAATAACTAAAAAGAAGCAAAATAAGGAAGGTAGAGAGAGAATACCGCAACAGTGAGACCACGAAAAACATCAAGTGAAAGCAATCGTTGAGAAGTTTGAGGTTGTTGTTCTTGTTCTTGTTTTCTTGATGAAGATGAAGATGAAATCATTGTAGAACGTTCTTCATTATTAATAATCTTTGTAGCTGAATCATGGATCTGTTGTTTTTGTTTTTCTTCTTCATGACCCATTTCTAAATCTTCATCATTCTCTTCAAAACTCTTTATTGCTTCGTAATTCTTCATCTTCTTATATCAATGTCTCTTGATATTTTCCACCATCTACTACTATATAAATAAATATACATACATTTATTTTTCTCATCAAAATCTATAACAATAACATAAAAATATTAAAGATTATAAAGAAAAGAACATTAATATCTTACTTGAAGAAACAATGCAATATGGCAGGGTTAGGAACTATGAAGAAGAAGAAGATCTTTATGTTGTTCTTCTTTCTCCTCTTACTGTTTCTTGGCTTCTTTACCTTTGTTTTCACAGTTTTATAGGCGATTTGATTTATAGAGTGCACACAAATACACGAATAATAATATTTTCTATTTTTTTTATATTATTTTATGTATACTTGATATTTTAGTTACATTTGTCCCCGCAAAAAGAGACTCCATCATCGCAAAAAGTTTTTTTTACGGAAATTGTATAACAACTTTTATTTTTTGGCATTTAAATTGATTTTATTTTTATTTAAAAATGAAAATAATATAAAGTAATCTAAATCTAAATTGATATTTGTGGATTTGTTGGCATTAACGAGGATAGCTCTTATCAATTATCATACGTTACCGCACTATTAGGTACCTCTGCCATTTAAATCGCCAAGCCCGTACAAAATAATAGGTTGAGATTAAGTGCCCGTTTGGATTAACTTATTTTAGAACTTATATAAAACAGCTTATGCAAATAAATAAGTTTTTATATATTATTTATAGCTTTTTAAGGTAGTTTATGAAAAAACCGTTTATGAAGATACAATTTTCGTTAGTAAGAGCTTATAAATTAAAATAAAAGTTCATTTATTTACATAAGCTATTTTTCATAAGCTCAAACCAAACGGGGCCTAAATATATGGCTTAATAGTAGTTTTAGCCCTCTAACTTTTCCAAAATTGCGATTTTAGCCCCCTAAAAAAATACAAAACTGCCCCTTAAGTTTTGCACCTGTGGCAGTTTTGGCCCCAAGGTCAATTTTGACTCGGTCTACGTTGACGTGACACCCTAAGGGAGGTGCCATGTGTTACTTTTGTTTGGCTTTGAGGGCCAAAACTGCTACAGTTGCAAAACATATGGGCAGTTTCGAGAAAGTTAGAAGACGAAAACTGCTATTAAGCCTAAATATAAATATAAATATGTTCACATAATGATCCAATCAACATATTTATTGACCCATATTCAAACGCTAAATTCTTTGCTTATTTTAAAAAAAAAATTAGTTATTTGACCAAATTTTAAACATATCGACTGATATTCAAACACTAAATTCTCTACCTTTTTTTTTAAAGGAATACTTATTTTAATTTTTTTAGTCATTAGACCATTTGACAAAATTTTAAACATACTGGCCGATATTCAAACACTAATTTTTTCACTTATTTTAAATATTTTAAGCACTAGACCATATTTCTTGGTTGAATGATAAGGCAGTGGAGCAAGGTTTAGCTCAGGAAGAGGTGGAAGGGATTCATGTTTTATCTTCTGAGGTTCTTTCTTTATCAAAATTACGTACAAGTATCCAATGGCAAAAGTCGAGATTAACTTGGCTCCGTGAAGGAGATGCTAATTCAAAGTTCTTTCACGGTATTATGGCTACTAGGAGGAGGTCTAATGCTCTTCTGTCTATTCAGGTTGATGGTGTTCAGGTTGAAGGGGTGGAAGGAGTCTATGACGCATTCTTTCATCATTTCAAGAATCATTTTAAATCAGTTAGTTGTTTGCGGTCGAGTATCGAGGAGTTGATGTTTAACACTTTGCGTGAGGAGGAGGGTGCGATTTTGACCATTCCTTTTTTTTGAGGAGGAGATTAAATAGGCAGTTTCGAATTGTGATAGTTATAAGAGTCTGGGATCTGACGGTATCAATCTTGGTTTTGTAAAAGATTTTCAAGAGTTGTTAAAGGATGATGTGGTTCGTTTCTTTACTGATTTTCACCCCATGGTAAATTGACAAAAGGGATTAATAACACTTTCATTGTTTTGATTCCGAAGATTGAGAGCCCCAAAAGTTTGTCGGATTTACGCCCCATTTCTTTGGTAAATTGTATTTACAAGATTCTTTCAAAGGTGTTAGCTAATCGGTTACGTAGTGTTATTGGTGGAGTTATTTCTATGTCTCAGTCAGCGTTCGCGCCTGGTCGTCAAATTCTAGATGGTCTTTTGATAGCGAATGAGCTGGTAGATGATGCCCGAAAGTGTAGGAAAGATCTTCTACTGTTTAAAGTGGATTTTGAAAAAACATATGACTTTGTGGACTGGAAGTATCTTGATTCTGTGATGGAAAAGATGACTTTTCCAACTTTGTGGCGGAAGTGGATGATGGAATGTATCTCAACCCCAACGATATCTGTTTTGGTGAATGGTAGTCCTACTGAGGAGTTCAAGCTGGAAAGGGGTCTGCGTCAGGGTGACCCTCTATCTTCGTTTCTGTTTCTCATTACGGCTGAAGGGTTACATGTTATGATGAAAGTTGTGGTTGATAAGGGTTTGTTTACACCTTATGGGGTGGGGACGCATGGAGATGTGGTTATTTCTAATTTGCAGTTTGCAAATGATACTCTTTTGATGAGGGTTAAAGGTTGGGCTAATATTCATATTTTAAAGGCTGTGTTGATTTTGTTTGAATCAGTGTCTGGCTTGAAGATAAATTTCCTTAAAAGTTTGCTATATGGGGTTAATATCTCTGATTCTTGGTTACATGAGGCTGCGGCGGTTCCCTTTCTGTATTTGGGGTTACCCATTGGCGGTGATCCAAGGAAGCACATTTTTTGGTATCCTCTGGTTGAGCGGATTATAAGAAAGTTAGTTGAGCGGATTAAAAGAAAGTTGTCTGGTTGGAAAAGTTGTAATCTGTCTATGGGTGGTCGGTTGATTTTGCTTAAGTCTGTCTTGTCCTTTATTCTGGTCTACTTTCTTTCCTTCTTCAAGGCCCCCTCAGGTATAATCTCTATCCTTGGATCTATTTTCAATGCATTTTTTTGGGGGGATGTGAGGATATTAGGAAAATAACTTGGATTAAATGGGATATTGTTTGTTTGAGTAAGGAGGAGGGTGGTTTGGGTGTTAGGAGGTTGAAGGAGTTCAATCTTGCTCTTTTGGGCAAGTGGTGGTGGAGGATTCTTCATGAGAGATGGAGTTTATGGTATAGGGTTTTATGTGCCCTGTATGGGGAGGAGGGGGCGGTTATGTAGTTCCAGAGGGGGGTGGGGGGGTGGATCGGTGTTGTGGCAAACTATTCAGAGTGTTAGGGATGGTGTAGGACAAATTGATACAAGGTGGTTGCTTGACAATATAACACGTCAAGTGGGGGATTATAATTTCAAGAATTGAAGGACTGATACTATTACTGCTATATACACTAACATCCATCTTGTCTCCGCAACTACCCAACAACCTCCTACAATTGTTGACCCTTCGGCTCTTACCCCCATTCACCTCCTCGTTGTCCCACATGTGACCTCAATTCTACTCAATTACCTAAAAAAAATTTCTATTCCACTTACTCTTTTTCTTTTACTTATTTTCTAACCTGTATTCATAGTTTTTTCTGAACCTTCTTCCTATAAAGAGGTTATACTCAACGCTTTTTGGTAGAAGAACTTTCTTCTTTGGACAAGATATATGCTTGAGAATTACTACCTCTTCCTCCTGAAAAACATGTTATTGGGTCACATTTAGTATACAAAATCAAAATTAAGCTTGTTGGATCAGTTGAGCGCTACAAAGCACATCTTTTCTAAGGAATTCCATCATCAATACAATATGTATTATGAAGAAACGTTTGCTCAAGTTACCAAGATTAATATTATTCATACTCTTATTGTTGTTGCATTTATTTGTCAATGTCATATTTCTCAAATTGATGATAAAAATGATTTTCTAAATGGTAATCTTCAAGAGGCAGTTTTTATGGTACCTTTACTAAGAAGACTCTATCTGGTGTGAAACAAGCTCAACAAGATTGATTTGACATGTTTACTACTATGATAACATCTTTTGGTTTCTTCTCTTGTGATGATGATTCTGCTTTGTTGATACGATTATTATATGTGATGATGTGGATGTGATTGATGATTTGAAATTATAATTAGCCTAACTATTTGTAATGAATGACTTAGGTACTCTTTGCTACTTCTTGGGGATTAAAGTTGTCTAATCTCCTAGAAGCTACCTTTTCTTTCAATTCAAGTGCAATGCCAACATTTTTAAACAACCTCGTCTTTCTGATACTAGAGTAACAAATAGTCCTCTTGAGTTGAATGTATAATATTCCCCTTCTGATGGTGTTCCTCTATAAGATCCCACTTTACCGTGCTTTGGTTAATATCCTTGTGTTCCTTAAGATCACTAGACCTAATATTGCTTATGTTGTTCATGTTGTTAGTCACTTTGTTATCTCTCCCATTATAGTACATTCAGTGGTTCTTCTTTGCATCCTATGTTATCTTTGCGGATCCCGATTTTAGAGTAATCCACTTCTTTGATCGTCCTCAATGGAATTGGGTGCTTATTATGATGTTGATTGGTTTGGCGATCTCACTAATCGTCTACTATAAGATTTTGTATATTTCTTGCAGATTCTCTCACTTATTGGAAGTGTAAGAAACAATATATTGTTAGCCCGATCCTCTATAAAAGTTGAGTATCATGTTATGACACCCATCGCTTTTGAAATAGTTTAGTTGCGTTGGTTACTTTCTCACATGGATGCCCCTCTTTTTGAATCAACTCCCATGTATTATGATTACAAGAGTATCATTCAAATTTCCTATTACTTATTCTTTCATGAATGCACCATGCACATTGAGATTGATTGTCACTTCATTCGTCATCATCTTCAACATGAAACAATTACTCTACCATTTGTTTCCTCCTCCTTGCAGATTGTTAATTTGTTCACAGATGCATTCTGTTTTTGGTTATTAATTGATAAACTCTCGATGTTCTCTGTTATTGTCTCCCAACTCATGTATTGTGATAACAAAAGTGCAACTCAAATCACCCACAACTTGTTCTTTCATGAATTCACCAAGCACATTGAGATTGATTTCCACTTTACTTGTCATCATATTCAACATGAAACAATCGCTATATCGTTAGCTTCATCTTCCTTGCAAATTGTTGATTGGTTCACAAAGATACATTTTGTTTTTGTTTCTTGATTGAAAAAATTGTTGATGCTCTCTATTAACGCATCATGAGTCTGAGGGGAAATGTTATATAATGTTATTATATAGTTTTATTGTATCTTAATAATGGTAGTTTGGTCTTTTCCAATATTTAGTACTCCCTCCGTCTCACAATAATTGTCTCTTTACCATTTTTTCTTTTTCTCAAAATAATTGGCACTTTAAAATATCAATGCAACATTTATTATTTTTTCCCATTATTATACCCTTATTTATTGAATTTCATCTAACTTAACTACTCCACTAACTACAATTAATAAGGGTGTTTTAGTAAATGATATTAATTTTACCATCAAAATCAACAAAATTAATCATTTCCTTAATAGTCGTGCATAAGCCTTAAACAACTAATATTTAGAGACGGAGGGAGTATATATTTCCTCCGTCCCTTTTTATAAGAATGCTTTACAAAAAACACGGGTGTTAAGAAAAGTTGTTGAAATAGTAATAAATATATCTGAAATGTATGTGACTATTACTAAATTATCATTTGTGTATAAATATATTTAATGTTACTTTTCATATTTTTAAGATAAGTTAATAGTATTAATAATGATTATTTTTGGAAAAAAGAATAATAAATGCATCTAATAATTTATAGTGAGTTTTATATTTAGGTAACCATTTTCTTATAATTGGTCTTATGGTTATAGGGACCGACGAAGTATACTCTATTGTAACCTTACTCTCTAGTGTTTGCTCATTCTATTGAAACCCTGAGCTAAAAGGTGTTCTTCTTCCTCCTCTATGTTTCTACGTGTTCACCATTGTTGACATGGATGTATTAAGAAAATCCTATAATTTCACATAAATAAAGACAGTTTGAAATGAATATATAAGGACGAGTTATATTCAATATACACGATATAAATATAATTAAGCAAAATATGTTAAAGAGAAGATGCATGCAATGTTGACATTAGAGAGGTTATTTCATTTTCATGAAATATTTGCCAGCTTTTCCTTACATTTGATTACAGTGCTGTATAAAATAAATTCAATTTGCTGACTTTCAAATAGAGTAGAAAGGTCCTTCTAATTTGCACCACTTAAATTTGGACCATTTAACTTAGGCCATTGATTTATTAGTAAAATATTGCAACAATCAAGATTGAATATTGAGGACTTGTCTAACAAGTTGAATAGTATTCTATGCTTACGTGAACTTGGTGTACTGAATAATTTTCTTTTTGGCAGCTTTACATAAAAACTAGGCATGCTGAAATTTTTTTGTAGGGAAAAAATAGTGAGCTAATGTATGTTTTTTTCTTCTTTAGTTACGGACATATATGGGTTGAATAGACAGACCAAAAAAAATTGTTGATAAATTTGGATAGTTGAAATTTTTTTAGTTATTAAAAGATAATGAAAATGTCTCCGTAAGCATAGTTCAATTGACATAAACGTGCATTGTTATATGCATACGTTTGAGTTCAAACCTCGAACATCTTATTTATTTACCGGATTCAAACCTAAAATGATAGGTCATCCAAATGGTTAAGTTGGACCATAAGTTCAAGTGGTGTAAATTAAACGGATCCTAGGTTTGCACAATTACTTGTTAAAGTATCAAGTGTTAAAAAAGAACTGAAGTAGAGTAGGTTAATAATAAATGAACAGCTACAACAACTACCTTAACGACAACAATTGGTTTAGGTTTGTACTATTACTTGTTAAACTATTGAGGTTAATTATTTGTGAATATCACTAAGCATCAAAAGTAATTTAGTTAGTAATGAATATAACTATTTTTAGTCTGTTTTGATCAGGCTTGTTTTGAGTTTATGCAAGTAAATAAGTTTTTTTGTTAATTTATAAGTTCTTAGTAACAAAAATTGTATGTTATAAACTACATTTACAAACTTATGAATACTACGTAAAAATTTATTTATTTGCATAAATTCTTTTCCATAAACTCAAAATAAATCTAATCCAAACATGCCTTTTATCCATGCTTATTAAAGTACTAAGGTTAATTATTCATTTATTTATTTGTGAACTAAGCATGAAAGTAATTTAGTTAGTAATGAGATGGAATAGCACTATAGAGTATAGAGTCTAAAATGCATTATTCATTCATGCCATTTAAGCACTGTTTTGATATGAGAGACAAAGGGCGGTGCAAAACTTGTCGTGTGTTGTCAAGAACCATAACAAAGAATATGCCGAATCATATAACATGCTCCCTTTATCACTTAAAGGATTATCTAATTATCATGTAGCATGTGGCCCTTAAATTTCTTAGTTTTTCTTTTTCTTCTTTTTTGAAAAGTTCTACAAATTTCATAAAAATAATAAAAAAGAAGAAAAGTTCTACAAAATGAAATAGAGTCTTCCCTAAAAAAATATGAAATAGAGTCTTTTTATTAGCCTTTGAAAAAAAATCATTTTAATAAAAGAATGAGAAAAATATCATTTATGGCGTCTATGTTTTTTCTATCAAATTAATGAAAGGTTGACAACTTGACATGCATAGTTTTTCAACTTGATTTTTTAAACTATAACTTACGCCTTTTTTGAGTTTTAAAGAATAATCTCAAAGTTATTTTTATCAAAATCATTTTTATTTTAATTTATAATAAACAAACTAATACTGGACCATGAGTTGAACTCCTGATACTCCTTCTCTTCTCAACACTTTGTGTGCGTGAGTTTCACCGTTAAGCTTTTTGAAATAAATAATAATAATAATTCTCCTCCACTTTCAAGATATAGGTTCGGGTTCTATTTTACTTGTTTTTGGTTTTGGTACTCATGAATGTTCACACACCACAATTTTGTTGTAATATAATTTTATGGTCATATGCGGGTTTGCTTAGTTGTACTTATGATGAATGTTCGTTTGCTTCAAATTATATTTATTACTCCCTCTGTTCTAAATTATAGGTCATTTTAAAAAAAAAAATTATCCTAAATTGTAAGTCGTTTTTGCAATTAACATTCCTCTTATATTTAATTCTATTTCTTCACGGAAGTTATTATATGATACTTGGTTCCTCTACCTTGAGGTTGTCACTATATATGTTTTTTTTTTAGTACAAGTTGTCTCTACGTTATTGGTAACATAAGAATGCCATCGTGTGTGATTAAAACTCTTAACATTGAGGGGAAAGAGTGGCAAGGACATAATCAAAGGCTGAGATTAGTGCAATGCAAAATGTGAAGCCGGAGAGAACCAACCAGAGAGGATCCTGATCCAAACTCTTAACATTGAGCTAACACCTCAATTGTAATAAATCACAACCAATAAAATGCGTGACTATAATTATTTTTGTACTTATAAATAAAGTCAATTGTTTTAATAATATGATAGTGATTGATTAATTAATATTAGTGTAAGATAATTTTTACTTACATTATTTTAAAAAATGCAAATGCGATTCATTAGTTATCTATTTTTTCATATAAAGCACTCTATATATGTATTCAAATTGTGTAACATATAGTGCCAAATAAGAAAAATAGAGCCACTTTTAAAAACACCAATTTGACACTAGTTACATCCATTTAAGTTATTGTATTTGATTCTATTTTAACGCAAAAGTTATTAGATTCAATAATTCATGTCTCTAAGTTGTCATTGTGTAATTGGTAATCTAAGAATTCCATCGTGTGTGATTGGTTTTGAACGTTTTAATTTTCGTTTTCCATTATATATGTGATAATGTTGTTGCCAAAAAAGTATTTTGCTTTACGTAAGAGATAGGGTTTTTATCTTTTTATGTAACATGCTCGGTTTTGATGTTGTCACGAAGTATAAATTAATGGATAACTAAACAATTAGGTAAAGTTAGAATACAAAATTAGGTATTTCACCAAAAAGTTTACAATTTACAAATTGTGTAGTGGGATATATATGATTCGTAATAATACATTGCACTCTTGCAGACAACCATGCATGCCAAAATAGCAAAAGACGTATCAAATTGTGGTTATATAATTTCACTAACAAATTGAATAATGTCATGGTTGTTTGTAATTAGGAACAATGTACCTTCACTAATTAAACCCACATGTATTCATTTGTTTTTTAAAAGGGACAATGTACCTTCACTAAATAAACCCTTCAATCCAAGGAAAAAATTGTTTACGACCTCAAGCGTGATCTAACCATTTTTAGTTAAAAAAGTTAACCCTCTTGGGTTGGTTTGGTTTGGTCATGTTGGCTTGGGTCTTTGAAGTGCGGTTATCCTCAACGTCTTGGGTTTGATCCTCCCGAGGTCAATTTTCGTGAATTAGTTTAACTTCTTAAAAAAATTGGCTTAAATATGCATTTCGTCCCTGTAATTTGGGCGTGTTTTGGTTTTCGTTCCTACAAAAAAAATTGAAAAACATCCCTGCAAAATTTTTTTGTTTTAAAAAAGTCCCTAACTCCACTTCCGATCTGATTTGCCACATGGCAAAAGTTGCACAGTCAGCAACTGCCATGTGGCCAAAGTCATACCATGTCAGCAAAAAAGTGGGGTCAGGGACCTTTTTCAAACAAATTTTATTTTGTAGGGATGTTGTTAAATTTTTTTTTTGCAGGGACGAAAACGCAGCCATATTACAGGACAAAATGCATATTTAAGCCAAAAAAAATAATAATAAATAATAAAGAACAAATATGATATTGTATTTGAATTTAGTAAAAATAGTAAGGTCTACCTTTAGACCAAATTTATATTAGATGCAAAAAGAACATTTTTTTTTTTAGGAACAAAAAGAACATTTTTAATAACTCATTCTTTCCAAATACAAAAAGAAAAAGAAAAAAAGCTCATTTTATGGACTTAATAGCTCATTTGATCAACGGTAAAAAATAAAATAAATTTAATCAACTTTCGGTTCTTATAATGCCAACCAACATCTAATCCAAATCAAATTACAAAATTATATTATTACCTCTGTCCCTATATATAAGACCCTTTTGCCAAAATCACGGGAATTAAGATAGTGAATATTTGTATTAAACTTGTTCGTAATCACTATTGTTTTTACAATTTTATCCTTCAAGAGAGAGGGTTAGTTTATGTTTTCAACATGTTATTTATTGTTGATTGAAGAAAAAAATGTATAATAAATAGGGGCATATATGTAAATAAATAACTAATGTAGTTGAAAATAGCAAAGAGGTCTTATAAAAAAGGACAATTTATTAATTTTTATGTTTATCAATGAGAATCACACACTAATTATTGAGAAGTGAAGAATTGATGTTTCAAACTTACACCTTATCATATCTAATATCTCTCCAGGCCTTTTACTATCATTACTATATTTAAGGGACAAAAACTTCAAATAAGCTTATAAAAATATATTAAACTGTATATAATAATGAAAGTGCAGGTGAGTTGGATTCGATATACACTAAAAATATAGCAAACCTCAAGACTAAAAAAATAAAAATTACTCATAGAAGTATTATAGATTTTCCATCAACAAGAACCTAACGATGATAGCGAGGGTTGAAGTTTCTCACTTGCGGTGTGTATGTGTCAACTTCATATGAACTATTCCTACCTATATTGGCTAAAATCAAACAATTTGTTCATTAAAGAAAAAAATCTAAGGAAAATGAGAATAGATTTTCTCATAGATCTAATCACCACATCCCTCGCTTGTTATGTCGGGGTGAAATTAAGATAGCAAATCTATTTCCAATTCACTTACATCTTCACATACAAGAGTGGATTTTATTTTGTATTGATTACACTTGACTTTAGTCACTTAAAAGTAAAAGATGATTTTGATCCTTCAAAGATTTTCATTAGAAATTGAGTTTTGCGTTTTAATTAATAAAATTAAGCAAATTTGATCCTTCTATTTAACACCTTTTATGTTTTAAACTAAAATTTAGAAACTTTATGCTAAGTTTGAGTTATGATGTTCAAATTTTTAAAAGCTTATAAGTCAGTAATTTATATGGACATTTTTGTTGTGTTCATGTAATTCAGAAATGTTTAAGTTGGTTAGTGAGATTCATTACACATTTAGTGAGTTATTTAGTCATTATTAAAAGTGTATAATTTCAATGTTTAAATAATTCAATACCGACCTTAAAAAAATGTTCAATAACAGCAACAAAATAAACAGTTCAATAATAGATCTTACTTCTTAGAGATGTCAATTTTCACCCGTATATGAGAATGTCCATGGGATCAGATCCATGCATAGACCCATGCATGGGGGCCACATGAGCGTGATTTTTTATTCCATGAGTTCATATTGACAAGAAAAGTTCCCTCAAACACGTTAACGCATTACCCGATAACACTTGGATGAGATCTCTTTCAGTTTTTTTTAAGGAGATCTCTTTCGGCTAACAGAGATTTTGAGTTGAAATTAAGTTTTGAAAATGTGATGGTGTTAAATTTTTTGATGAAGAAGTTTATTTATTCATTGTGATTTTATTCGATATTAATCGCTACAGTTGTGCGTAGATGATATTTGGTTGAAAAGAAAGGGGAAAAAAACGTATTAACACGTTGTAGAGATGGGGATCACACCCTCCATCACGTGGAGCACTAGTCCCCAATAAACCATTTAAAACATAAATTCAAGTGTGTATTATAACTTCTTTAAAAAAAAAAGTGTATATGTTATAACTAACTATATTAATAAAAAAATTATATATTTTTATTAAGTTAAAAATTACTGAGTAATCTGGAAAACTATACAAATGTTATTAACATAAATTTAAATGAGTTTTTGTTATCTAGTATACTATATTTCATTCCAAATTTATTGAATTTTAGTTGATTATTTATTCTTTTTGATGGACTATGAAGTTCCTGTGGAGATTTGTAAGGATCTACATAGAGAAGGATGAGGAAGAAAATCTCTAAAGTGAGATGATGATGGAAATAAGGTGTAAATTTGGAGGATGAGAATTGGGAGGGGGAGAGTACTTATCGCTCCTACCCTATTGACATTCTTGTATAATAACATGTATATGTCATCTTTATTAGAAAAATATTTTTTAGACACTAAAAATTAATCTATCATTAGAGAAAAAAAAATAAAGATAGCGATGATATATATAATAGATTGATTTTTTTTTAAAGAATACAATAGATTGATGTAATAGAGAAAGAGAGATAAAAAAATAAAATAAAATATTAAAAGAGTGTAGAAAAGAGTGTTGAACCTGTGACATGGAGATGGTTCCTTGACTATGCTTACAGTAGATTTTTCGAATGTTTTCAACTTGGTAGACAGGTCGACACTGCTACGTGAAGTGAGATTGAGATGCCCATCCATTTCTTTATGGGTTGAGTTTCTTTATGGACATGCAGCAAGATTATACCTTGGTGATGGTCATATTATGTCTGCTACCGGAGTGCAACAATGCGACCCATTAGGGCCGCTCATTTTTCCTCTTGTGTTGCACCCTCTTATTCATCATATTAGAGATAGTTGCAAGCTTCTTCTTCATGCTTGGTACCTTGATGATGGGACTCTTGTAGGGGATTCAGAGGAGGTGGCTAAAGATCTCAGTCTTGAATTGAATATCCGTAAGACTGAGATCTTTTGGCCTTCATGTGATGGTAATAAGCATCGCGGGGGTTGTTCCCTGCATATATTAGGAGGCCGACGTTGGGGGTGAAATTGCTCGGAGGGGCTGTTAGCCGAGATAAAGGTTTTATTGAGGGGTTGACCATCAAGAGAGCTTCCAGAGCTGCCGAGTTAATGCATATTCTTCCTCAGTTACGGGATCCTCAAAGTGGGCTTCTTCTACTTCGATCGTGCATGGGTATTGCCAAACTTTTCTTTGGCTTAAGGACGTGCTAACCGATTCACATGGAAGAGGCGGCTATGTTTGATAAAGAGTTGCTTGAAGCGGTTGAGGACATTGTGGTTGGTGGAGGTCCTTTCTTTGGGGACCTTCAATGGAGGTTGGCTTCTTTACTTATTAGGTTTGGGGGGTTGGGTTTGTACTCAGCATTAGAGGCTTCTTTGTATGCTTTTATGGCTTCTAGGGCACGGTCTTGGGGTGCTACAAGATCATATCTTGAGAGACAGTGTGTTATGTGGCATGGATTCGGATTTTGATAATGCTTTGGATGGTCTTCGTGGTGCGATTCCAAATTTTGATGTTAGCAGTTTTACTAGCAAAGCCACCGTCCATCCTAAAGCACAACATGTTTTGGCGAGTACTCTTTTTAGTAAAAGTGTTCAGGATATGGAAGTTAAGTTTGACATGACCACGAGACAGAAGGCCATTTTTGGATGTTTCCAAGCAGCACATGCTTAGGATTTTCTTCTAGCTATCCCGATTGATGGGTTAGGTCACCAGTGGAGTATCGTACTATCCTTAGATATCGCCTTATGATTCCCCTATTTCCTATTGATGAGGTGTGCCCTGTTTGTCGTAAGGTGTGCCTGGATACTTTTGGGGAGCATGTCGTTCTTTGTAAGGAGCTTCCCAGCTTTAAGTACAGACATGGCTTTGTTAGGGATGTACTTTTTTATATTTTCAGACGGGCGGAAATATCAGTGAAGAAGGAGGCGCCTGTGAACTTCCTGACTCACACACTAGATAGAAGATCAACACTCAGGCTTGCACACGTTATGGTGTACGAATGAGTAGGTGGAAAACATGATTGTGTAGACTTGACTAGGGTTTCACCACTTGTGGGATTATGTATCAGACCTTTTACCGTAGGACATGCAGTTGTTAAAGCCGCGTCAAGCAAAGTGGCCAAACACGAGAAAGCGTGTTCTAACAATCAACATGCTTTTTTACCATTTGCTTTTGACTCTTTCGGTTTCCTAGCACCAGAGGCCGTTGACCTTCTACATAGAGTTTAAAAGGTCATGCATAGCAATGTCATGTCTCCTAGGTCCACGAATGTTGTGTTCACGAGGATTGATTTTGCCACCCAAAAAAGTCTAGCGACGCAGCTTGTTGCCCGCTTATCTTCTATTCAAGTGTAAATAATGGTTTATTATATATATATATATATATATATATATATATATATATATATATATTAAGTGATATAAATTGCGATTAAAGCCAAAAATTTCACAAATATAATTGCTCTTTTTATTAATTTCCCTTGCTTTTTTTACAAGTATTAATTTCCCTTGTTGTTTGCTTTCAAATATATATATAGGAAGGTCATCGAGTCACTTAACCCTTCACTCATACATACGTTCTAACAAAACAAGTTAATGGAAGAATTAACAAAACGTGTTGTAGGCTGCATATACTAACACTTTATCAGAAAAGGTTAAACTGTTGCTTTCTATTGGTTAAGGGCAAATATGTTTACTTTTGTCTTTAGCTATCATGAATGGTGGCGGTATCTTTTATCTTGTATGAGTGTTGGGCTTTAACTTTCATGTTTTTTTTGGTCTCACTACTTCGGTGCTTGTTTTTTGGCATCTATGACTAGACTTTGTATTATTTTGTGATGATTCTCTTTTACACATCTTGTATGAGATGAATCATCAATTGTAATTTAAATCTCATTGTGGCTTGTTAAAAAAATAAGAAGAATTAAAAAAACACCACAACGATCGACATTTGCGATTTTTTTAAAAATATATATTTTAGGTATGAGTATTAAAACTACATTTTTGGTGTTTGTATAAATGACGGGTGAACTTAATCAATAAGTTCTCATTTGAAATTTAGGTATAGCTTATCTTTAAAAAATCAGTGTGCAATGATAATTGTCCTCGCTTATAAACATTTATTCAGACGATCTTTTAAGTGATATGAGACTCTTTAACATATTCATTCATGTCCTTCACTATTGAACACGGTGCATGAATATAAATGGTGGGTGGTCCGGTAACGAAATCTGATAGAAGGTGGTCCAACAGATCTTGAACCAAACTCTCATACATTGTTGAAATTTGGGTCTAAATCATCATTACAAAATCGACTTGCAAGATGAAAAGTATCTCCTCTTTATAAACTTTTTATCAAGAGTCTTATCTATCTAATGTAGGACTTGAGTTTTTCCCAATATCTATTACTTTTTAGGTTCAATGAATAACCAATGTACATGGTGTGTGTGTACACACACCCACATCGATTATTCAATGAACTTAAAAGGTGAATTTTTTCTCATAACATGGACCAAATGATGAAATATACAAATGATTATGCTTAAATCACTTAGTTCAAAATCTACTCTATAACTTTGATGTCCCAGTTTCGATCCTCTGGCACACCGAGAAAAGTAATAAAATCAACATTTAATTTTAAAATAATGTGTTTAAATACCAAGTTCAAACTAGAGACACATTCCTTCCATGCTCAAATATATGCAACAAAAATAAATTATGTTCACAATTTGAAATTTAAACAAAAATTGACTATTCTTGGATAGTAGATTACACGATGTTCTTGTGTTTATTGGATTCTAAATACTTCCCTCAATGATACTTAATTGTTAGCAACAATCAGTTTCATTTGATTCTTCACCACTGTTGTGAGATATTGATTATTGTTCTCATCCTTAAATGTACATTTATTCCCGACTAATTGCAAAACCCCTTAACAAACTTTGGATTGATTCCTCCGTAAGACTTAAGAATAAAAATAATTAAACCATATCAAACGAGGGTGAGTGCTTTAGTTGTAATGTAAAACTTGTTACAAAACCAAGTATACATTCGTGTCCTAAGACAAAAAAATGTAGTAAAATTGTCTGATAATTAAGATGTATCCTATCAAAACGGTCTCGTAGCCTCTTCATCATCCAGTCAAGTGCGAGATTGTCTAGATATGAGAGCGACAATGTTGTGATGTGATTTGGTAAAGATATAGAGATGTGGTATGCTAAAAAAGTAATTCTTTTGGTATACTCTCTTGCTAATAAGGACCTCAATGAATGTCGTTGTTGCGTTAAATGAATTAGGTGAACAAAATAAATATGCTATAGGAGTATACACTTTTGTTTCTTCTTGACCCATAAATGTGTATTTTTTTATATTCTTAACTAAAAATTCGTGAGAGAGATTCTTATGATGTTATAAACATGCTAACAAAATTAAGGAACAAATTTTGACCCGTGGAATATATACATACTTGAAACAAATTGTAATTTTGCATGTTTATATTCAAAAATAAAAATAAATTGAGGCATATTTAGAATGTTATAAAACTTTGTATATCATTTCTATATATTTTTATATACATTTCTAGAATTTGATTTATAGGTCAAAGTTTCTGTTGTTTTTGTTGCTTTAAAAATTCATAATTAATCTGGCAATTGTCAGAAAATTCTAATTTTCTTTGGAAAATCATATTTTAACATCCTCAATATCTTAGAAAAAAAATCATAAAAAATTCAACTTTTAGGTCACTTTTCTTGACTTTATATCTACAATGAAAAATACGAGGACAAAATAGGAAGAACTTTAAATTAGAAGAGTAAAATATGTTTTTTACATGGTCATTTTTCCAAATTTCACGTATATTTCATTGTTATTTTGTACAATTAACATTTTAGACCATGTGACAGTGTCACATAGATAGTCAACGACCACATCATATTGACTAACGAAAAGGACAAACCGACACACTTTTAAAGGAGTTATTTAAAAAAAATAAAAAATTCAAAGGAGTTGTTGATTTTTCTCTAATTTAAAGGGTGTTACAAGAATTTATAATTTGAAGGTCGGTTTGTTTGCTTGGCGATTGTTTCGTGATAGGTTGCCAACGAAAGATAATTTACTTAGACGTGGGGTTACCCATAATGATTCGAGGTTGTGTGTGGCCGGTTGTGGCTCTAACGAGAACTCTTCACATTTGTTTCTACATTGTAATCTTTTTGGTTCAGTTTGGCATCTAATATCCATGTGGTTGGGCATATCGACGGTATATCCCTTGAGTGTGGGGGGATCATTTTAACCAATTCATTTTTGTTGGTGGAGTTGCTAAGGCTCGTCGATCAATTCTTCAGGTCATCTGGTTTGCATCTGCTTGAGAAATTTGAAAAGAAAGAAATAACAGACTATTCACAGGCAAAGAGTGCACTATTGTTCAGGTGGTGGATAAAATTAAGTGGCTCACTTTTATGTGGTTGAAGGCGAAGTTTCTTTCTCTTCCCTTTAATTACCATGGTTGGTGGCTTACTCCTTACACCATTTTGGACATTGGTTAATAGTTTGTTGTTTTCTTTTGTGTTGCTCTCTTGTTTGTAGTTGTAAATATTGTTGTGACTTTGGTGTTCTTCTCTGGCATACCTTGTGTTAGGAAGGAACTTTTCCGGTAGTAATATATCTCATTTTAGTCTCTTTAATATTATTTTTTCTATAATTTCTCCAAAAAAAGAATTTACAATTTTAAAGTTTTTATTTTTTTTTTGCTATTTACTCGAATTTATACACTTATTTGATTTTCTTTACAATAATGTACTTGTATACACTATTTTGTCAAAAAAAAAAATGTACTTGTATACACTATTATAAGCAAAATATCTTTATTTTAGATTTATTTAATTAATGATATATACGATGTTTATTATAAACAACGTGCATAATTTCACGTACATTTTATTTTGAACATGTTATACTACATCATATACTTAATTTATAGTCAACGAAAACGGTCTTTGTATGAATATAATAGCAGATCGTTATCGTAAAATCTTCAACGCTGAAAAATCAATAATATAATGGCGGGGTGGTGGTGGAAAACAGCGGTGTTAATAGCAATCTCCGCCTTACTACTCCGATCCTACGGCGGAATTGGAATCGATAAAGAATCATTGATGAAATGGATGAGAGATTTATCTGATAAACTAGGAGTTTGGGCAATTCCACTTTACATCGCTATTCATACAATTTCAATTGCTCTTTGTTTACCTTCTGCTATTTTTCTTGAAACTGGTGCTTCTCTTCTCTTTGGTTGGTTTGCTTCTGTTCTTTGTGTTTTCTCTGCTAAGATCCTCGCTGCTTCCTTATCTTTCTCCATTGGCAGGTAATGGATTTTTCAGATCTCATGTTAATTTATTGAGCTATGAAGCACGGACACTGACACGTTGACAACAATAAAAATGTGAAGAAATGAATTAATTGATAGTTAATCATGTGTGACACGCCTTCCATTAGAAGTGTCGATGCTAGATTTGTTAGAATTAGTTGAATAATATTGGTCGAGGTAGTTGTGATTAGTGATAGGCTTTGTTTGGTATAAAAAGTAGCGGATAACCGATAAGCTAGCTTATAGCGGTTATAAGGTAAAATTAACTGTCGAAGTAGCTTAAAAATATGAAATGACATTTATTTAAAAAAAATATATACGAAATGACATGAAAAAATGTGCATTTAATTAATAATTTAAAAAAAAAAATTAAGATTGCAAGGGTAAAATGGAGATAAAAGGTGAGAAGCTATAAGCTACTTGAATTAACTTGTCAAAAACCTCTATAAGCTCATGAAAATACGTTATAAGCTTGTGTAAAAATGGCAGTTACCAAACAAATCTTTTTTAATCATACGAGCTTATAAGCTATGAAAATACCGACATAGACACTGACGCGTCGACACCGATAAAAATGTGAAAAAGAAATGAATCAATTGTTCGTTAATCATGTGTGACACGCCTTCCATTAGAAATGTCGGTGCTAGTGTTAGATTTGTTAGAAACTTAAAATTAGTTGAATAATATTGGTTAAGGTAGTTGTGATTAGTTCTAGGCTCTGTTTGGTAAAAAAGTAGCAGATAACTAATAAGATAGTTTATAGCGGATGGCTTATAAGATAACTTATAGCGGATAAACCATCTGATTGAATTTGTAGTGTTTCGTAAAACTAGCGGTTGAAGTAGCTTATAAATATGAAATGATAGAAAAAATGTGCATTTAATTATTATTTTTTCAATTAAGTTTGTAGGGGTAAAATGGAGATAAAAAGTGATAAACTATAAACTACTTGAATTAACTTATCAAAACCTCTATAAGCTCATGAAAATAAGCTATAAGCTCGTGTAAAAATGACGGTTACCAAACGAGTCTTTTTTAATCATACGAGCTTATAAGCAAAATGCTATAAGGCATAAGCTCAATTTTATGTGTTATTAAATAGACATCTAGTTGGTTATATTATTAAATGTGTGTTTGGTTTTGATGTGTGAAAATTGATATTGAATGAATTGATTTTGGTTAAATGTGAAGTGATTTATGTTTCGATCATTCAATGTATTTATGCAAATGAATTGAAGAATAAACTTGAGTTAAATATTGCGTTTAGAGTCAAAAGATACAAATATTAGGTTTAAGTTTAATCAATTATGGAGGCAGAATCAATTCTATTGGAGAACATGCAAATATGTCAAAATCAACTCTACACCTCTAGAATCAAATTTTGTTTTTTCAAAAGTGGAACCAAACATACACTAAATTTATCGTATTTCTTTATCGTTTCAACTCACATGATAATGTGAATTTTTTGTCAATGAGGAAAATGAATAATAGGTGTGAATTAGTTTAATGAGAATCTAGTATTTTGTAGTTATTTGTTATGTTTGGTTATGAAGTGGGCTTATGATGTGAATGATGAGGTCTAATTGGATTTAATTTATCATAAAGCGGGTTTATGATATGATGAATTCTAATTGGATACTGGAGTGAAACTAATTTGCTGATTGTTTATTCTGATTGAACCCTTTGATGATACCTAGTGTTTTAGTTGTCAATTTGTCTTAACTATTAAATCAACTATTAATTTATTATATTGTTTTAGGAAGTAAGGATCAATTGATTTAGGGGTGTTTGGTAAATGGTTTAGTTGATAATTAACTTAGCTCAGAAATTAAATAAACTAATTGTGTTTGGATATGTTCTTATTGTTTGTTTTCACATTAAATAAAAGGAAAGATTGTATAACTACTTCTAAAGTCAGAGATCTGTATGATTGTGATCTGTTGACAGGGTAAAACGGTTTACGCTCAAAGTGTATTAAAATTAAACTCAATTAGTTTTATAGTGATCTCCAATGAGGTTCTAGTATTTTGTAGTTTTTTAAATTGAGGTTATATATAAAGTGAGCTTTCAATAATGATGAGTTCTAATTGGATGTTGAGTTAACAATAATTTGTGCTGATTGTGAATTCTCATTGAACTCTTTGATGATACCTAGCATTTTATTTGTTAGTTTGTCTTCCTTAAAGTAATAATTAATTTGTTATATTTTTGACTCTTGCGAGTTGTGATGAATGACGATGTGAATTTGGTGATGAAAAAAGGAACAATCAGTGTAAATTAGTTAGTTTTACACTGGTGTTCATTGGGAATATAGTATTTTGTAGTTGTTTTTTTTACAATTTGTTGTTATAAAGTGAGTTTATGATATGATGAAAACTAATTTATAGTCAGAGTGCATTTTCATTGAACTCTTTGATGATACCTAGTGTTTTATTTAATAGTTTTATCTTAATCAAATCAATAATCAATTCATTAAATTGTTATAGGAAGTTAGGATTTAGCAGGTTTAGGGGTGTTTGGCAAACAGTTTAATTGATAACTAACCAAGCTCTTTAACTTAATAAACTATTTGTGTTTGGATGTGTTCTTACTGTTTATTTTCACATTAAAAAAATGAAAAGAATTTGAGGTGGATTAGAGTTGAATAGTGTTAGAACAGCAAAGCTGGCTCTAAAGTAAATCGATACATAAACACATAAGAACACAACGATTGATTACAGAGTTAACCAATAATGCTTACGTCTCCGTCAATAGATTGGCTAATGTAGTTATGTAATGCTTGGGGTTACACAATACAAGTTGCGTTTAAAAACTGCGGTTCAAATTACAAGTTTACCGCGGAACCGTCTGCCCACTTTTAGCTCCACTTGCCCTGCTCTAGGGTTTGACTTATTATAATATTAATGACTATGACCTATTATTAATATTAATATATGAGAGAGCTTACTAAAATGAACTGGAAAATATTTTTGTAAGTTTTTTCAAACAGTTGCATACATGTTTATATCATTAAGGAAGTCTAAAAAGTTCTTTTGTATATCGATTTATAGGCCATCAGAAATTTTGTGGTTTCTTTGTTGGAATCAAACTTGAAGCTTATATTAAAAGCAGGGTTTTTAATCTACTGTTGAAGTTTTCAACTTTTTTAATTTTCATTGAAATTTTCGAGTTATTCACCTCAATCTTTGTAATCAAATGATTGGTTGGAATAATTTGAGATGAAAGTTACTGGCTTCTCCTGTACCAGAGGAAGCAGAGGGAATAAGATATTTTCTTCTGTTGTGAGTCACCAATCTTGTCGATCATGATAACTCATACATACAGAATTGGAATTTTGATTTCCTAATATTGTCTCTGTGAAAGGACTGCTGGGAACATTAGGTTTTTAGTATATTTGTTTTTTTTGTTGATGTTAGACTTTGGAACCTTTTTCTGTGCAAATATTCTATGGTAATGAAGGGTGCTGGTTTGCTAACTTTTGTGCTTATTTTTGTTTTGTATACAGAAGTTATATTCTTTCTTTGGTCTTTCTTTTCTGGTTACTTTTTTACTTTGCATCTCAATAACACTTTTTCTTGTCTGTAAATGAGTTAAAAATTGATAGAATAGGAATTTGTAAAGTTTTGCATCTTCATGTTACGGAATAATTAATGCTTTTCTTGCACACAGTTGATTTTATAAATAAACATGTTTAAATTTAGGAACGGTCAATCAAATATCTGATGTTGACTGCTTTGTTTTGTTCAATTTTGATTTTTGTAATTATGTTCAATTTGCCTTAAAATTTTGTTGAAAAATTTGATAAGTTGGTTGAAGGTCATATGTCAAAAATCAAAGTCCTTATTGTTGATATTATACTCAAACCATTGCGTATTCTTTTTGGCTTTGACTCCTGTGATTTTTTATTTTAGAAGGACAAAGAAATGATCTCAACTGTTGATTAAAAAAAAACGATTTATGTTACATGCTCATGCATTACAAATCTATTTATAATAATGCATTCCCTTGGTTTCTCATCAATAATTGGGATTTATTACATGAGTTACTTTAAAAGAACTAAATAAGTTTCCTCAACTTATTTAGCTATACCGAATTATAGCATTGGAAAAGGGAAGAATTATATATTGTCTTATTCAAGTTGGCCTTTATGCATGTTGAGTCCATGCCCTTGATAGCTTCACTGGATAGTAATCCAAGAAAAGCCATTGCCATGTTAAGTTATTGCTTTCTTTGACTTTACTTTGGACAGCTGAAACATGCTGCCATTGTATGAAACACTATAAAGTGGTAGTTTATAGGATGAATGGATGAGGCAGTTGTGTGAAGACTATTATTGCTTAGCATGTCTAGTCTAATAGTAACAATATGTAGCACCGACACTTCACATTAAAGGCATGTCGGACACCGACACATATTATTACATCCAATTTATCCAGTAGCACCGACACTTGACATTTAAGGTATGTTGGACACCGACACATATTATTACATCCAATTTATCCATTTTCTCAAATATTTATCAGTGTCGTGTCCAGATCTTTGACAGTGCTTTATTAGTAACAACTAACAAGGAAAGCCATATGTTAATAATGTATTGTCCTCTGGATGTTCTATATGTCATTCATCCTCTTTTTATCTTCCCTGATCTGATCTGAATTTATGTCATTTTGAGTTCTTCAGGTTAGTATTCAGGAATTCAACCTCGGCAATGGACTGGGCTAGAAGGAACAAATATTTTAAAATCCTTGCGAATGGAGTTGAGCAAGATGGTTGGAAGTTTGTTCTTCTTGCTCGGTTCTCGCCTGTGCCATCCTATATCATTAACTATACCTTAGCTGCTACTGAAGTTAGGTTCTTTTTGGATTTTCTTCTTCCTACCATTGTCGGATGCATCCCCATGATCTTGCAGAATACATCTATAGGAAGTCTTGCCGGTGCAGCTGTTGCAACAGCCTCTGGCTCTAAAAAATCTCAATTTTGGTCTTACTTTTTCCCCATTGTTGGTATTTTATCTAGTGTACTTATTTCTTTGAGAATTAAAAAGTATTCGTCCCAAATTTCAGTACCGGAAATTTCTTCCGACAAAGATAACACTGTCGAGTCAAAACAACAAAAATAAAATTGTCTAGTAGTGAAGAGTGTCTTCTGTATCTTTTAATGTTAGTAAACTGGTGCGTGGTTAGTGCTCATTAACCGTCCTTCAGTTTACCGATCAAACTGTCTGTTTGGGACAATACTGAAGAGACTGTAATTTTGTATAACTATCAATTTTGTTGCTGTTAGTATTAACAATTATATGACTTATTTTTTATGAATATTTTGTAACTTTTGTTATGACTTGATCCACTTGAACTTCACTTTGGTTATGTGTGGACTTTGGTTGGGATTTTTCTGATGAAGCCTTTCTTTTCTTTACATAGGGTAGTGAGTGGTCCTACGCAAAAACTTCACTTAAATGCAGCTAGATTGTTTGATTAGTCTTGGTGGTTGGTTTGGTGTAGACACCAACCTTTTTTCGACTAAAAGTCAGATCTAAGATCTAGCAGTAGATTGAATACACAGCATTTTGTGAGTTGTAGGAATGTGTTGTCCTTACGCTGTTTTAGCATTACCAAATGAAGAAGTAGTAAAATCATAGTATATATTTTTTTTGGGTATAATTGTGAAAATAGTTTGAACACCTGATTCTCAGTTTTCACCCCTTTATGCAAATCAGATTAACCGTATTCAAATTTTTCATGCAATCAGGACGACTGTGGTAATTCGATCGAGATCAAACAATCTGGATTATAATACATATTAGATTTTTTTCAAATAAAAATATTGAGTATGTGATCTAGACTATCCAATCTTGATCCAATGATTATTGTTGCTCTGATTGCTTGAATGTGTCAAAATCTGATTGAAGCAATCATGGTCCCACTTTATGTACTACCAGGTTTTTTGTTTTTAACAACAGTACCACCAAGTTGCTTCATATCTGTGCTGTGTACAGTGTACCTGCGAAGTGGTGCATCTAACATTAGAGAAAGTTTTGCTTGGACACAACCTTTTGAGCCCACCCACTTAAGCATGGAGATGGAGATCTATTTGATTTATTTTCTCCCACATGTGATGCATTTTTTCAGTTACTTCTAGGAAAGTCTGACTTCCTAACTTTCATCAAGTTATCTGAATTATATTGAAAGAGTATAATGCTCATTAAAAAAATACATGCTTAAATATGTAGTTACAATAGTTATCTCAATTTTTTTTAGTTTCTGTATTAACCTTTCAGTCCAATAAATTACAGAATTATATGTTTATAGTCCTAATAAGGGACAAAGAGTAACTAGTTTAGATAACTTGTAGAGAATAACAAATTGGTACAAAGACTAATTGTAAAGTTTATATCGACTTAAAAATGTTCTAGTTAACCTAAAATATAAGACGTTTATTTAATAATATATTGTTTTTATTAATTTTATTAATTGATGCGACAATAGAAGTCACCCACCACCAGCACCAATGTCATAAATTAGTAAATTGTACCCTGCCATCCTGCAGCAAATTAATGTCGGCTATAAAGATATACATCTCTTCTGCAAGCAAATCTATTCACTAATGATATTTGAAGAACTAAAAGTTGACATTTTTTTAAAGAAATTCAATTTCTTTTTGTAACAAAGTAATAGAGTTTAGAGAGAGAAAAAAAAATAATATAAGAGATAATTGTCTTAAAAATTGTCAATTTTTATTATTCAATTATTATTACTCAATTTGTTATTGTTACAACTTCAAATAACAAATATTTAGATACACTCATATAAAATAAAATAAAATTATTGTGTTTTAATTTTTTCATTTTATGTAAATGTATTCTAATATATATTTTTTTATTATGGATATATTCATAAAAAATTTGCTCTTATTTTACAACAACTGTGAATGGCGTAAATGGAACACAACAAGTGGCAGCATTTCCATTTAGAGGACTTTTTTTCCTGTCACATTTGGCTTTATCATTTATAGGGCATTGAAGGAATAGGACACTGCTAGTGCTATATCCCAATATCATTGAGAAAAAGTACAGATGTGTGTGGGCTAATTGAATTTGAGTTTTGTTAAATTAATGCACCGCCACACTAGTTGTTGACTCAAAATATGGGCGTGGTGGAATGCGTGTGCATTACACAAATGTGAAATGTTTTGCAGATATTTACACCTTTATTTAACATCGTGAGAGGGAAAGAAATAGATATTGAGATATAGGTTAGTTACAAGTTAGCATTAATCATATAGTATTATATATAGTTGTAATTATCAAATTATTATTGAAAAAAATAAAGAGCATTTGTGTCTTATTGTTAGATCATTGAGATGATCTTTACTCTTTAAGACTTGATATCATACGAGTAATTTATAGATGTATGATGATCATTTAAGTATTCAAAAATAGATGTTTTTATTGTGGATGTTTTTAGAAGACACAAAATACACACGGTAAGAGAGGTAGAAGGTGTGTTAACTACTTACCGGACAACGTACTATAACTTTGAAAAAACAAAAACAAATTTATAATTTGTACATTAGGTGGAGTTCAAATACAAATATTATTAACCCGCTCTAGAACTTTAATAATGAACCTTTTAAAAAAGACTTTAATGATAAAGAAAAGAAACATAATGTTTTATAATTCAAGGCAACTAACTCAACCCAACATAGCATATGTTTGGGGTTAACTTCAAAAGGAAGAAATAAGACAATGAAAAAGGTGCATAAGAAAAATTGGGTGGAAAATATTAGACTATTTCTATTTCCACCTTTCTTTTTCTTGTGCTCTCTATTTAGATTATAAAATCCAAAAAAATAGAGGATTTTTGAAGGTATTTTAACATGTTTTAGAGGACATTTAATTTCGAATTATAAAATTTGAAATTTGTAGGACGCATGAGAGACTACTAGGATGAGAATTAATGTTGCCTTATATTTATACTATAAGCTTGTCTCTCTATTCCAGCCCACATACCTTGTTTTCTATCTTTCAAATATCAAAACAATCAAGTTTACAACTCACCAATCCAAATCGAGTAAAAACCAAATCGACACTCAAATTTGGCATTTCAATTAGGAAGTAGTAGCTTTCTCTATTATTTGGAATTACATTATCTACATTTACTTTTTTGGATGACAAATGTTAGTCGACTAGTTTTTATGTTAGTATTTTCTCCCTGGTTAGAAATTGAACCCTAAACTTAACTCTTTTAAACTCTTAGTTCAATAAAGTGAGCAACTGATCCCCCAATATCTACCTTTGCTATTCCTCTAAAAAAAAAAAAACTACCTTTGCTATTTGAAGGCTATAGTTTGTTTTAGAGAGACGTTAATTATTAACATAAATTATTTAGATGAAATAAAAGAATTGGTTAAGAGAGATATATAGCTATCAAAAGTAGAACATTGAAACATAAAGAATTCGGATCCGTTTCCCTTTATTATATTGAAGTATTGAGTGTGAGCTATGCGAGGGTCAAACCTCGAGACAAACCTAACACAAAAGCAAAAATGTTGTAACCTTGTTCACTAAACCCTAACCCTAGACACAATTGTGATTGGTCGTAGCTATGAATAATTATACGGTTGCTTTGGCTACCCAATTTTTTAGATACTCCAATAATTAAATTCAAGTGTTATAATATTTAACCATATAACAGAAGAAAATATATTTTAGTCTAATATATTTAACCATATCTTAGTCTTCATGTCAATCCAATCATTTTCTACTTAAATTCTATCTTTAATCAAATCCTATATCATTCTAGTCTCTTTAGATTTATGATCCAGGTATTACAAAGGTAAATTGACAAGAAATGATATTATGGGACTAAAATGAAAAAAAAATAATAAAGGAGATGTATGTGCAAAAAATTGGTGGAAAATAGTAACTCCACATTCACATTGCATGTGTATTCTATAGGCCTGTTTCAAGCCCACCAAGTTCACAATTTTGTAGAATTCTTCCTCTCCGGTCTCCTAGAAAATCTAAAATTGTTCCCCAATTTTCGGATTTTAGAATCCGACATATGTTTTTTTGTATCTTACAAAGAGAAAATATTTAGTTATGGTTATTTTAGCCACGGTCATTTTAACACATTTGAATTCTAGTGTCCGAACGAAAAACAAATGTTTTATTATTTTTACACATTTAGATTTTAGGATCCAAATACTCATTTTACATGCATTGAACCACTCTTATGTCAAAAATTAATTTTCATATTTTATTTCATGACTTTTTTTATCATAAGAAGGATTGGAAGCATGTAAATTGGGTGTTTGGATCATAAAATTCGAATGACTCGATTTCATAATTTTCCCCATGATTTTTTGGCCTAAGAGGGTCCGAACATGTAAAAGGGGTGTTTGAATTCTAAAATCCAAAGTACTTTTGTTTAGTTTGGATTCTAAATTATCATGATGAGGAAGATGATGATGCTCATTGATCAGTTTGAATTATGAGAGGAAATTTAGTTCAAAAAATCAAATTCCCTTGTTACTTCATGATAGAAGTCAATTGCCTTATTCCTTACTTCATGATAGAAACTGCGGAAAACAAATCATGTAGTTTTCATATAGCAAAACATCAATAATCAGAGCTTGACTCATGGCAAAAATGGCGGTGTCTTTGGTTGTTGACAAACTACTTCCACTATTAAGGGAAAAAGCCAAGCTGTTAAGAGGTATTCACAAGGAATTTGTAGACATTAAAGATGAACTGGAAAGCATTCAAGCATTCCCAAAGGATGCGGATAAAAGAGCCGAATCAGCTGAAGGAAACAACACTAGTGAAGGAGTGAAAACATGGGTGAACTGAAGCAACTTTTCGTATAGAAAATATCATTGATGACTATTTGATCCAGGTGGGACAGAAGCATCGGGATCATGGATGTGTAGCTTTGCTCAAAACTATGATCCCTCGCCGTAAAATAGCATATGAGATTCAGTGAATGATATGGCTTCCAACGTTATTTTGAACAAGGATCAAGAAGTTCTAGAGAAAGTCGGAATGCCAAATGGCACGACCCTCGAGTGGCTGCTCTTTACATTTGAAATGCCAAGAAAAAGATTGATTGATTGGATGGTAAAGGGAAGGGAAGAGCACACTCTAGTTTCTGTGGAAGGAATGGAAAAACCACTCTTGCCAAGAAAGTTTTTGACAGCAAATATGCCATTGAACACTTTGATATATTTTCGTATATGGATCACAATGTCTCAATCATTTAGTGTTGAAGGGTTGTTGAGGGACATGCTGCTAAATATTTACATACAAAATGGAAAAAAAATCCTCCTAAACATATTTTTCAAATGGATCGAGTGTCATTGACCAATGAAGTGGGAAACTATTTGCAGCAAAAGAAGTATATTGTTGTGTTTGATGATGTTTGGAGTGTACATTTTTTAGATGATATTGAATTTGCTGTGATTGATAATAAAAAAAGGAACTAAGATATTTATCACAACAAGTAACCTGAATGTTGTGGTGTCTTGCAAAAAATCTTCTTTCATTGAAGTGATGATGATTTGCCTAACTATCTCAAGCCATGCTTTTCGTATTTTAGAATATATCCATAAGATTATGAAGTTAAATCAAAGAGAGTGATTCAACAACATAGTTGAAGGGTTTGTGAAGGAGGAAAGGGGGAAGACTTTGGAAGAAGTAGCAGAAGGATATTTAACAGAGTTGATCCATAAAAGCTTGGTGCAAGTATGGAGTCGATGGTAAAGCTAAAAGTTGTCGCGTTCATGATCTACTACACGATTTGATCCTTGAAAAATTTGAGGATTTAAATTTTTGCAAGCATATCAGTGAAGATGGACAATCATCCTTAAGTGGAATAAGTCGGCACCTATCAATAACAACTGCTTCTGATTTCATGGCGCATATTGAAACCTCCCTTGTTCGGTCATTACTTGTTTTTACTACTAAGGAATCAAACATAGACTTTGTGAGGGAAATCCTTACAAAATACAAGTTGTTGAAGGTTCTTGATTATGAATCTTCTCCATTATTTGATCCGCTTGAGTATTTAAACTTCAGGCATGCAAGAGTATCTAATGTCCCAAAATCCATTGGCATGCTCCAGAACCTCGAGACTTTAGACGTAAGGAATACAAATGTTATCGAGTTGCCAAAGGATACTAGCAAGCTTAGATAGATAAAACATCTTACCTGCACTAGATTGTCTTTGATTCAATTATAGGATGGTATTCGAGAGATGACAACCCTACAAACACTGCATTTTATTAATTTGGGTATGTATGGAGCTGTAGACGTAATTAAAGAGTTAGGAAAGCTGATGCAGATAAGGGATTTGGGGTCACTTCAGGTCCGGAGAGAAAATGGAAGCATTTTTTCTTCTTCAATCGATAAAATGCTACACTTAGAGAAATTATTTGTTGAATCAAGTGATATAACTAATGATGTCGTCGTTGATTTGCATTTGATTTCACCACCAACTATGCTTCGAAAACTTACACTATGTGGGAGACATCAGAAGTTTGCTTTTACTTCCTTAAAATTATTCATGGCATTAATATTTACTATTTTCTATTCCTATAGACATTAAATGTTTAGTGTTAAGTCATCAAAATACAAGATTTATCCTTTCAAAAAAAAAAATACAAGTTTTATTTTTCTTCTGTTATATATGCTTTATTATTTCAACTCAACATCGCCAATTATAAGGTTTTGTTCAAAATAATCGATTCATTCTCACCGTCAAGATAATTAGCAGTGATTTGGTAGGTGTGGGGATTCCACTTCAAGTGCAATGGCAGTTTAGATTCTCCGTAGTGATTTCCTTTCTATTTTGGTGTAAGAAAATTGAAGTTTTATGCTATTTGGAATTGCTTTCTAACTTATTCAAATATTGACAATTTTTATTTGTAAAAATATTGAGCTAGAAACAGGTAAAAAAGAGAAAAGAAATGGTATTATAATGTTTATTTTAATATATTTTTCTTCAATTTATTGAGCCAAAAACAATTTTCGAAATTCTGCTCAATAGATTTGTTGCATTGGTCCTAAAAATGCGGCACAACTTTAAGATTATCAATGAAATCAGGAATGATAAATTTAAGATCATGGCCTGCTGTTGAACAAAGAAAAGAGATATCATTCACACTGATAATGGTACCTTTCTGCCCGAAATCCGCAAAACCCTCAATGCAGGCACATTGCCTAATTAATTCCTCAATTTTGCACCACCAAGCATATAGAGATCAATAGCCTGCAAGAGGAAGAAACTAAGAAATAGGGAAAATCATGCTCTTCAAATTTCAGACAAGTACAATATCCGATTCAATAAGTCTATCATACGCGATTGAACGACAATCTTTTTTTAGATTGCTAAAGGTCTAACCAGCTCTACTTCGCGCTGAAAGAGTTACTTCTGGTGTTAGCCACACATTCTTCACTTGATGGAATAAAATTTATTTTATGTTGTTTTCTTTAGAGATTTTGGCACTTGTCCCTCCATATTTCTGTTTCATCTTTTAATTTAATATGTATCAGATTTATAAAAGAAATTTAAGTTTGTTTTTATAAGTGAGTAAATGTGCTTGTATTTCCCCAAGTTGGACTAGCAGAAAGGGAAGGCTCGACGATTTTGAATTTTTTTGTCATTTTTTATGATTGCTTTTAAATGGGAAAAGAAACACTTTTTGGATGAATTTCTCACATTCATCTATCACATGATTTGAGTTACATAGTTAATTGTTTTCTTCCTAATAATGGGGGATGAGATTTGCGTTAGCCGGATCAAGTTTTGCCCGCGCATTTAGTTGCTTAAGTCCTAACCTTACATCTCCGGTTTGTGATGATGTCAATGATAGCCTTGCATGGACAGAGACTAGTGACAACCTCTACACCAACAAATCGGCTTACTGCAGAATTTTGCAGTCCATTATCCTCAAAATTCTCAACTTTTTTCGTTAATTTGGAAATGGAAGGGTCCCAAGAGAATTCGCTGTTTATTGTGGAAATTGGTTCACAAAGTCCTCCTTACAAATGTGGAGCGTGCAATACGAAGAATAGCAGAAAATGATTTGTGTCCACGCTGCAATAATAGTCCGAAGTCTCAGTCCCATACTTTTCGCAACTGCTCTTCAATCCTTAAAGATTTGGACTGCTTTAGATTACTTTAAGCTGCATAATTGTTTCATTTAGGTTGGCACGCGTGTCTGCAGAATTGTATCAACACTTAAGTGATGAACGATTTGGCGCCTCAGTTATGTGTTGATTCTTTACTTTCATGAATGTAAGGGTCTCTTCCTATAATTCCCTACAGATTGAATAGCAAAAATTGGCGTCAAATACAAAAATATGCAAGAGATCCAACTTGAGATAATCATTCACGTTTGTACACTGCCTCACACTGGCGCTACTTGCTCTCATCGCCGTAATATATAATTTTTTGGACTCGTCTCTAACTACATTACGACTATAATAACATAAGTAAATACTATCATAATAAAGGTTGACACAGTTGATAAATGTTAGTGAAAACTTGTTCGATGGGTGATATGTATGTAGCTTTGGTTGTTAATGCTCGTTGAGCCTTCAAATCTCTCCTAACTTTGGTGAGCTGCAGGATCCAACTCACATAAACATTACTATTCAAAAAAATATATATGAATTTGTTACCAACATAGTAACATAGTGTAGCACACGTAGTAGAAATTTGGGTTCATTAAGCGGTTCGTTGTTTGATCGGTGCATATGAAAAAATATTTATTTGGAGATATGAATCCCTTAATTAAAAATTTAAAAGGTTATTATTATTCACAGTTGCACGCGGATGATACCTTTCATTTATAAAAAAAAATGTGGATTTGTTGGAATTTGAATATGTTAATGTTTGATTCAAAATATGTTGATGTGCTGAAGTTTGTTGGAATTTGAATATGTTGATGTCCTGAAATTTGAATATCCATTTGTCAACTTATAAATGAGTGCTCTTTCCACGTTGCAAAAATGCACATCCGACTAAGTTTTGAACATATCTATGCTTTCATCTTTTTCGCATTTATTGGATAATTATTTTACTATTGTCAATTGCTGGTTGATTTTGTTGGAAGTTTAAGTTTTGGAGCACTTTCCAATATCATACCGCCAAAAATGTGGTCGAGAAATTAATATTCAAGTGTTTGTAATTTTATCTTATCTAGGATTCTAATGTAGTATTACTCTTAATTTGATTGGTTGTAAATAATATGTGTCTTCAGTATACTTCCTGGTTTAAATCTATTCTTAATGCTTTTGCTGACTAGCACTCTACGGACGATCTTTTAATTTAGTAGGTAAGAGACATCAACTTGCTATCTAATAGACATCGTTTAAACCATATATGGATGCTAATTGCCAGGCATATAGTTAGATTTATATTCATATATAATTATATGGTCATATGCGATTGAATTTATCGGCTATTTTGCCACCAAAAATCGGAATTCAATTGGTAAAATGGACTTCATGTCATTTGTCACACATTGAAATGTACGAAAAGGAATTTGTGGAGTTTATTTTTTATAAAATTGGCATAACGAGGATAAGTAAAATCTTAATTTGTGTAATATTTCGCATAAATAACAAGCTTTTGTTTAGATAATAATCAATAATGATTTATTATAAATTGATCTAGAAGAAGATTCTAGAGACCCTTTTCATTTCAACATCAAATTCACTCTATCAAAGAAGATTCTAGAAACCTTTTTCATTATTTCAGCATTAACTTCACACACATTTCTATTCTTTCAACACTTCACACAATAATGGATGTTGTTCTCCGTGCCCGTCTGATCCAAGTTCTAGTCCTTATAATTGCTGATTTGTTTGTTATTGGAAGTATCATCACTTGTCGCAATCAAAGTCAAATAGACGTGTTCTTTGAGCATAAGGAAGTGAAAGATGCATTGGTGAGTTTTATCACTTGCTTTCGTATAACTATGATGATTCTCATAACGTACTCTCTTGTTTTATTGGTTGATAGAGTTGGTACTCTTTTTCTGAGAAGCTTTTAGTTTTTTTCACTTTAACCCTTTTTTTTAAAAACAAACCTTGGAGTTACCCAATTAGTTCAATGTTGGCTTTTCATTTATTTGAAAACATATTTTATAAACAAATTCGTATATTATTAATCTTCCTCAATAATAATATAAAACTATGATTGTGAAAGAATTATATAATTTTTTTTTAAGGGATGTAAAAAGAATTTTAAAACATATGCAATTATTTACTAGTAAAAGATAATGCACAATTTGTGCAGAGGCTGGGGTTCAAACCCCAGACACCCCACTTATTCATCTTAAAGGTGAATTTATCTAGCCACTAGACTACTTGATCAAAAAAAATAATCTTAAACTATATATATAGGGGTTTGCTACAATAGACCCACTCATTTTCATGAAGGTTTATTTTAGCAACCAATACCTTTTCATTTGGACACAAAGACCCTTGTTTTTGTTTTTTGAGAAAATTAAAACTGAAGGGCAGAAAAGTAATTTTCATTTAACTTTTAATTTGTTTTTTCTTTCCAGAGAATAGCAAAGGTCACGCCTTATTCTCTTCTCTTTCTTCCTTCTCTTCTCTGTTACGTTTTGCTTGCCAAACATTACCTTCCTTCCATGTTGTGCTTGCTTCCATTAACTTAAAATCAAATGCAACAATTCTTTTATTGAAGAAAAGGTATACTCCCTTCTATTGTGTCTTAATTTAACAATCTGCTTTTCCTTTTTCTTTGTATAACTTGTTACAGGTGCTTTTGCCATGTTTCACACAAAAGCATCTTATAATTGTTCTTGCCAATAACTAGTTGTTTTAAATACTGTTTATTTTATATTGTTCTTGAAAATAAGTAGTTGCTTTTGCTATGCATTCATGTTACGGGTGCTTTTTCTTTTGCTTTGTTTAATTTATATTGTCATTTGATTTCTTCTCTTTTTGGGTAATTTATAATTGTTCTTGCCATTAACTAGTTGTTTTAAATACTATTCAGGTTTAAATTGAGATAGTTATGTCATCGGAGGGAAGAAATGAGGCCATTGATGGGTCCTTGGAATATGAAGATGATGAAATAATAGATTCTCTGACCACAGAGCCACAACATGGACCTTTGCCTCAAGTCAATCACATTGATGACGGTGTCCTTGGAATATGAAGATGTTTTGCAGCAGCTTGTGTTTTCTGGTTTATGCTTTGTGCAGCAGCTTGTTCTTGTTTACGTGTTTGGTTTCAGCTTGCCGAGAAGGGTCTCTTGTAGCAACGACTTATGTAGTAGCAGTTTATGTTTTGTGCAGCAGAATGTTGTTGCTTATATTTTGTAGCCACGGTTTTTAGCAGCAGAATGACCTTGCTTATATTTTGTAGCCGCAAGCAGAATGTTATTACTTATATTTTGTAACCACGACAGATGTAGGAGTGGGGAGGGGTTGCCGTCCCAGACGGGTCCGTCCTAGATAGTTGACCCTACACAACATGAGCAGTCAGCTCAAGAGGAGGGTGAGGCTCAGCAGCAGGCAATACCGGAGGTTGCTCCTGGACCAGAGGGTTTTCCTAGGGGGCCTACTGACTTGTCGCTTCTACCGAATTTCGGTAGACACATGGCGTGCTTGCTTTAGACCGACGCTGAAGTAAGTATAATTGTTTAATTTTATTTAATTGCTGTCTTTTTTTTACGATTCAATTGCTATCTTAAAATGTTTATGTTTATTTGTATTATTGTTTTTTTAACGATTCAATTGTTATATTACAGTGTTTATTTTACTTATTGTTTTTTACGATTTAATTGTTATGTTAAAATATTTATTTTAATTATTATTAATTTAACGATTTAATTGTTATATCAAATTTATTTTAACTATTGTTTATTTACAGTTTAATTGTTATGTTACAATGTTTATTTTTTAGTTATTCAAATGTTTGTATTTTGAACGGTTTATTGTTTGTTTTCTTTATTGTATTTCAATTTTGGAGGACACATAAGCCGACCCCTGCCTTGCACGAGAAGAAGATTAGGGCTGACAAGTCAAGAGTCCCGGAATAGGGTGCATATTGGTTTTGGGATCAAGTTAATGGATCCGATCTTGCCCTCTCCTTCACACTGAGATTTCATGCATTAGCCCTACCTTAATCACCGCTTTGTCAGAGAGGTGGCACAAGAAGACCAACAACTTTCATCTGCTTGTTGGGGAGATGAGGTCAAGCTGATGGGTGAATTTTTTAATTGTATACATGTAAGATGTTGATCGAGAAATGCATGACACAAACGTCGCTCATGCAAGCGTTTGTTGGCAACACAGTAGGGTGAGCAAGCAAGAGATGTGGTGGACACATAGCTGAATCTACAATATGCCATGTGGATGTACTTACTATATTTGGTTGACACAACTTTATTCACTAGCAAGAGTGCCACTTATGTTGATGTGACATATCTAAAGTATTTTGTGATATGAAGATGATTCACGACGTTGTCTGGGGTACGACTATCTTGCCCCACTTGTACAAAGATCTTAATGTTGCCTAGCATCTTGTTGGTTACCATGCACTGCTTCATGTAAAACAAACACATTGTTATTTATTTAATTGTTGAAATTGTTATGTTCTATATTGTTTATCGATTAATATATATCGAGGCATGCATGTTAACTTCAACACCTTAAGGGAGTTAGAGCCAATGATTTTACAAAAAGGTACATGGAGGATCCACATGCGTGTGTTATGGTGTTTACACCGCTTAAGAGTCTTATTGCCACAAACTCTTGTCAAGAGTATATGGATCGATTGTTAAACCATGGTTATATCTTCTAAGCGTACACCGCCCATCACTAGACACGACCATTCGAGAACATTAACCTCTACTCTTCCTAGATAAGGTACAAACTGCATTGGAACGTCGATTTGGATTTGTTCAGATCATTCCAATGCACCCAATCGTCTCTACTTCACGCTTGGCGACTCAACAATAGGTGCTTGATGCTTATGCCAATTATGTATCATGTGTTAGTCGCAAAAGACCGCATCTCAGGGAAACTCTTATATACCAATTGAAGATAAGACACTTGCAAAGATTGCAACTGGAGAAGCAGAAAACCTAGATGTGAAATTGGTGCCACATGTAGGCTGTATCAGAAAATTAGCAGCGAAGTTATTGGCCAACGGTGATGTAGAGCAAGGGGTTAATATAACCGTGTTTAGATTCCATGACAAAATAGTTGATATTTTATATTGTGATGATTTTTTGGATTATAAAATTCAAAATTCATCTCATTTGTTATAATTTAAAATGAGATAATATCTCATCTAGAATGCGCAAGAAGTAAGTAAAGATGTGTGTCATTTGAACAACCATTTGCATTATAACATTTGAAACAACACGAGAGAAAATTGTCATAAAATGGTTGTACAAATATTAATATTATTTCTTGCAATAACTAACCAATCAAAATCCAACAAAAAATCAAAACGACAATGACATCCACCGTTTCATTTAGAAATTAGCGCAGCACAGACACACTTTCTTCTTCTTCTTCTTCTTCTTCTTCTTCATCTCATCACTCGTCAGAGCTGTGTGAGTCAAACCACTGAAACGCAAAAATGCTTCAACCCCGTTCCCTCCGCCCTTACATTTCAATCTCCTCAAACCCTAACCCTAACCCTAACCCTAACCCTAGAGACACATTTTCTCGTTTCAACTCCAATGAATTCCCTTCATCATCTTCAACCTCATCATCCTCCTCCTCCTCCTCCAGATCTCTCAAAAACCCTACAACATTCTCCCACAATACCCTAATCGCAATCTCCCTTATCCCCGCCGCACTCTTCATCCTCGACCTCTCTTCCACCACCGTCACAACCACCTTAATCATCGGCCTCATGATCTCCTACATCCTCGACCTCCTCAATTTCAAACAACCTGCCTTCATCTCTCTTCACCTAACCCTAATCCTCTCTCAATTCACTTTCTATCTCACCTCCTCATTTTCTTTATACACCACCTTCAATTCAAATCTTACCTTAACTATCCTCTCTACTTTCCTCACCGCACACACTACCTTCCTTATAGGTATCTGGTCTTCTCTTCAATTCAAATTCCTTCTCCTCGAAAACCCCGGTATCGTCGTCGTACTCGAACGTCTCCTCTTTTCCTGCCTTCCAATTACAGCTTCCTCGTTATTCACTTACGCTGCTGTTGCTGCTGTTGGAATTCAAAATTCTGCTTATTATTTTATGTTTTTTAATTGTTGTTTCTATTGGTTGTATTCCATTCCGAGGATTTCGTCGTTTAAGATGAATAACCATGCTAGGTTTCATGGTGGTGAAGCTCCTAAAGATAGTTATATACTTGGTCCATTAGAGAGCTGTGTTCATGCATTGTATTTGGTTTTTGCACCGATTTGTTTTCATATTGGATCGCATTATTCGGTTGTGTTTGCGTCCTACGCGAATTTCTGTGATTTGGTTTTGTTGTTTTTTGTGCCGTTTTTGTTTCTGTTATATGGTTCTACTAGAGGTGGTTTGTGGTGGGTTTCTGAGAATGCTGCCAATATAAGGAGTATAAGGGTTGTGAATGGTTTTGTTGCGTTGGTTTTCGTTGTCATTGCGTTGGAGGTTAGAGTTGTTTTTCATTCGTTTGGGAGGTATATTCAGGTTCCAGCGCCGTTGAATTATGTTCTTGTTACTATTACTATGCTTGGTGGGGCTGGTGCTGCTGGTGCTTATGCAATGGGGATGGTTTCGGATGCGCTTAGTTCGGTTGCTTTTACTACTTCTGCTATTGTGGTTAGTGCTGCTGGAGCTGTTGTTGTTGGATATCCTGTACTGGTGAGTGGTTTCTGACTTGTTTTTATGATTGCTTGCTTGAATTGTATTGAATTGAATGTGGGTTCTTTGTGTTAGATTTCAATTTTGTTGGATACCCTATAGAGTTATTTGATTCTATAGATGATTATACATTTGAATTTGAATTGTGGCGAAATATTGTTTTTAGGATAGAAAGAGATTCATTAAGAAAGAGAAAAAAAATAATGAAATGATTGAAAACAATGTATTGTAGAAAACGAGGAATGCAGTTAGTTTGCAAGTCCTTTCTAGAAGCGCTAGTAAATAGACCAGGAGACTATAGTGACTACATGTTAGGTAGTCAAGCAGATCTTAGGATGATAGTCAAAACGGTAATGTAGATTTAGTTAAGTCTGAGCTTTGTGGTGCATGGAAGTAAAACTGCAGACAAGGATTGAATTGCATGCTAGGCAGTCAAGCAGATCTTTGAATGATAGTCAAAACTGTGTTTAGATTTAGATAAGGCTTAGCTTTATCGCGTTTGTTTGTGACCTGCAATCTGCTTTGTATTTATGAACACGGGTAGTTGGGAACAGTTATGTTTCTTGTGAGTCAAGCATTGCACAATGAAGCTACAATGAGTGATTATATCCAGGTAGCTGCAAGCTTCTCACATAGCGTGGGCGAATTCAATAATAGATACCTCTTGGCATTCCAATCTTCCTTAAACCCATCTTGCCCAGAAATTAGTCATTTGGCGTCTTGTATTCGTCCAGCAAAAAGTTATCCTGCTTCAAATGAGTAAACTACTATTTTGGTCCTTGAAGGTGTAGGGCATTGTCACTTTAGTTTAGTTCTTGAAAGGTTTTTATTTTAATAAAAAAAGTCTCTTGCTGTCAATCAATTGAGGTCCTATGCTACACTCATTACTTAATGTTCATGTTAAGTGCCTGGTTGCATTTATTACATGTTGTAATATATGGCATCTTTCTCTATTGGGGACTAAAAGGACCAAAATAACTTGAGCCACAGCCCACATGGAACCTTTTACCTTCTTCATCAGTCCCTTTAAGTACTCACCTTTTTCAGACCCCTCCAATCTTTGAACGTGTTGGGCAGCCTTAAATTTCAATATGCACCGGCATAATGGCATTATTTAGGGCTTTGGTCTAGATCAATCATTTTAGCTTCACTCCAGAATTTTGCTGGTAAAGGGTGCAACATTTTGTTGTTGTCGGGTGCTTCAGAATTTTTAGGAAGCTAAGACCATTAGCTTTAGGGTCTTCAACTTTTATTACAGTGAATGATTTAGGGTGAAGTTATGAAAGGTTAAAGAAAATGGAAAGACGAGGCTAGAAGAAAAAGCTTACAAATAAGGAATGTGAAAGAATGGGGTCCAGAATTGTAGGGTGCTTTTGAAAATCAATGTATAGAAAGAAATAAATAGAGAAAGAGAAATGGATAGTCTTGTGCTTGAAGTCTATGTTTTCAAAGTGTAAGAGGGATAGAGAAGAGAATACATCCTGCCCGAATGAGAGAAGTTGAGGGGCATGAATGTGGTAAGAGGGATGACTATGGTGTTGTTACAGAGGTTGAAAACAAGTGACGTGATTGAGGGTATTTTGGTTATTTTAATCCTTAGCAGAGAAAGATGCCACATATTACGCACGGAAGGATGTGACTGGGTACTTAGTTTGTCACACGAGCAGGTCTGTCAATGTTAAGTAACTGGACTTAATTTAGCGACTAAGTTGTCTGAAGGGATACACTTTCAGGGGCCAAAATGGTGGTTTATTATTCTTTGAATCTTCTCCTTTTGAACCCCAATGCTTTAGTGGTGTGACCTTGCTTGTGCGACCTCGGTTGTGCTTTAGTTTGGGCTACACAACTTCAGTGTTACATCATTTGTGCTTGTGGAGCTTAGACTGAGCTGTTTCTGATGGGGTTTACGTCTTTCCATGTTTCTGGTTTGTGCAGGATTCTATCAGCCTTTGTGAGAGCTTTGGACTGATTTCTGCTGTGTGAAATGACACCTGATTGATGTTGTTTATTCTTTAGCTGTTTTTTTGGGCGTCGATCGTTCATGTTGGGTGTCAGGAAAATGTCATCTATTGTTCCTGGTACTTCCATTGCTCCTATTGATTTTCTATGCCTATCAGAGGGTTTCTTGTTATGATATCATTAAATATTCACTCCCATTAAAACCTTTAAACTTAATCAGTTGGGTACTTTTCACAAAATTCATGCAGCTACTAATCTAGTTCAAAACCACATGTTTTTTCCTGGAAATCTTCCTCAACTTTTTGCAGCAAGTCATTCTTAGGAACTCTCTTAGGTACCTTTGTCCAGCTAAATCTCTTCACGTTAAACTAAGCTTCAGCCTTCCAGATTTAGGCAAGGCTGAGCTTTTGGTCGAGCATGCTATATTGCTAGTCAAAACTCAAAACCACAATGGAGATTGTAGATTTGCATGATTCAACTTGGCATCTTCCTGCTTTTCTAGCAAGCCTGAAATGTGGTTGAGGAGTTGATCAGATACTTAATGATGTACACCCCATCAAACAATGGCATTTGCGTTCATCGATCCTAAAATCAAGATGCTAAGTTTTAAACCTTTCCCTTTGAACCCTAATGTTTTGATGGCGTGGTTGTAACAATGTCCCAAAAATCTTGTCTGTGCTTGACAACTTGAACTGACTTCTTCTTATGACGTGTTTATGATTTTCCTTCTTTCTGGTTTGTGCAAGGTTACTTCTTTTTGTTCTCTGCTGGGTTAGGTGTTGTTCTTTTCATTTTCTGGTTTTGGGTGTTGCTTCTGGTAGTTGGGTGTTTGATGTATAGAATGATAGTAAATCAGAAACTGAACAATATACGCATGTATAAGTTCCCAAAAATGTTTGAAGTCCAAGTACTGAGATCTAGCTTATTGAATTATTATCTATCTTTGATTGCAGTTCCTGCCTATGCCTGCTGCTGCTGGCTTTTATTTGGCTCGATTTTTTGAAAAGAAGAGTTTGGCTTCATACTTTGCTTTTGTTGTTCTTGGGAGCTTGATGGTTACATGGTTTGTGCTGCACAACTTCTGGGATTTAAATATTTGGTTGGCAGGCATGTCACTTAAATCTTTTTGTAAGCTAATTGTTGCAAATGCGGTCCTGGCTATGGCTATTCCTGGTCTAACTCTTCTGCCTTCGAAGATAAACTTTTTATCTGAAATCAGTTTGATAAGCCATGCGTTGCTCTTATGCTACATTGAAAGTCGGTTTTTCAGTTACTCCAGCATTTACTATTATGGATTTGAGGATGAGGTGATGTATCCTAGCTACATGGTTGTGCTGACAACTTTGTTGGGCTTGGCTTTGGTGAGAAGGCTATCTGTGGATCATCGAATTGGAGGAAAAGCAGTTTGGATTTTGACTTGCCTCTTTACTTCAAAGCTTAGCATGCTGTTCATTACATCTAAGTCTGTTGTATGGGTTTCAGCTATTCTATTGTTGGCTGTTTCCCCTCCATTACTTCTTTACAGGTAATTGTTATGAAAGTGTCTCGATTTTGTCAGTTATGAGGGATTCTCACCTGTATTATGCTACTTTATTTTTATTGTCGGCCTCATTATGCTTCATTGTTGTATTTTGTAGGGATAAATCAAAAACAACAGCTTCTAAGATGAAACCATGGCAGGGTTATGCACATGCTTGTGTAGTAGCCTTATCTGTATGGTTTTGCCGAGAAACAATTTTTGAAGCCCTCCAGTGGTGGAATGGAAGGTCTCCTTCAGATGGTTTAATGTTGGGCTTCTGTATACTGTTGATTGGAGTGGCTTGTATTCCAATTGTTGCCATTCATTTCTCTCATGTTTTGGTATGTATAATTATCCAATCATTTGTTTTACATTGTTTGGTTTGGGAGTGTGGACTATTCATTATCAAATGCAAACCTGTGCTGTCACATACTTAATAATTAGAAATTATGATCGACAGAGTAATCCATCACACCTACTAAATTCATGCAAGATATTAAAAGACTGATCATAAGCTTTTTGTTTAATATGCAGTCTGCCAAGAGATGTCTGGTGTTGGTAGCGGCAACTGGTCTACTTTTAATTTTGATGCAGCCACCTCTTCCTTTGTCACTGAGTTACCAGTCGGACATCATCAAAACTGCCCGTCATTCTGATGATGATATCTCAATTTATGGCTTTATAGCTGGGAAGCCTACCTGGCCCTCTTGGCTGCTTATTATTGCTATTTTGCTGACTCTAGCATCCATTACATCAATCATACCCATTAAATACATTGTTGAACTAAGGACAGTTTACTCCATTGCTATGGGTGTTGCCCTTGGTATCTACATTTCTGCTGAATACTTTGTCTGGGCATTTGTTCTGGATGTTCTCATTGTTGTCACTATGGTTTGTGCCTCTGTTTTTGTTGTCTTCACTCATATGCCCTCTGCTTCAAGCACAAAGCTTTTACCCTGGGTATTTGCTTTACTTGTAGCTCTATTTCCAGTTACTTATCTTTTGGAGGGCCAACTAAGAATTAAAAATATTCTTGAAGATAGCGAGATTGGAAATTTGGGCGAGGAAGAAAAGAAGCTTACAACATTGCTAGCTATCGAGGGTGCCAGGACATCTCTTCTTGGTTTGTATGCAGCAATCTTCATGCTTATAGCCTTGGAAATAAAATATAAACTTACTTCAATTATGCGGGAAAAGGTCATCGATTCAAGTGGAATTAGACATAGTCATTCAGGTCAAAGTGTATCTTCTAGTTCCCTGCCAAGAGCGAGATTCATGCAGCACCGTCGGGCATCTACTGTTCCCTCCTTTACAATTAAAAAGATGGCTGCCGATGGAGCTTGGATGCCTTCTGTTGGCAACTTTGCCACAATATTGTGCTTTACTATATGCTTGATTCTGAACGTTTACCTCACCGGTGGCTCAAACCGTTCTATATTTTTCCTGGCTCCTATCCTTCTGCTGCTCAACCAGGATTCAGATTTTATTGCTGGTTTTAGCGACAAACACAGATATTTGCCAGTGACTGTTGTTATCTCAGTCTACTTTGTTGTAACTGCCTTGTATAGCATATGGGAAGATGTTTGGCAAGGTAACGGTGGATGGGGTCTTCAAATCGGTGGACCAGACTGGATTTTTATGGTGAAGAATTTAGCACTCCTTGTTCTTACGTTTCCCAGTCATATAATTTTCAACAGGTATGTATGGAGCCATACAAAACAGAATGATACACCAGCATGGATAACATTGCCCCTTAATCTGCTTCCTATAGCATGTACAGATGTTCTCAAGATTAAGATCTTGGGTATCTTAGGAGTTATATATTCACTGGCCCAGTATCTAATTACTAGGCAACAATATATCTCTGGTCTCAAGTACATCTAAAATTACCATGTACTCTGTACTATATGTTTTGTCAATTTAGTTTATATAGATGCTTGGGCTGCTTGTGTTGAAATTTGTATGAGGAATATTTCGAAATGCATTTTTGTTATTGCTAATAGTTAATTTAACCTATCTTGAAAAATACGAATAATGGTTTGGTTGTTTGTGGCTGGATGTAATTTGATGCATGTTGTGAAGTGTCCGAAGTTTTATGCACGACATCAAGACAACAGATATCCAATAACTAGCAAAGTGCAACATCTGGTGCTTTTCATGTTGCATTCGGTAAGTTCATAAATAAACTATTTAGCTCTATTTTTGCTAGTGCTGAAAACGGAGGGACATGTGTTTTGTACATTTTAGGTGAGTGTATCATCCTAAAGAACGAAGAAGAAAACGGGTGACATTTGAGAGTTGTTTGAAGTTTTGGTGCTGTATTAGTTCATAATGTAATAGATGTTATTATATTTGATTGCATGTTTTCTCTTGTTCAAAATGCATTTACCACTGCAAGTTTGTGAGTGCATTGCTTGGCCCTTTTGTTCCGATCTTTGCTTTTATCCTCTCTTGGATCTTAACCAATGGTTATGATTTTCCGTCTATTGTAACAAAATTACGAGACTTCCACCAGCAAGAAAAAAATCAGAGACTTCGACAAACAGATGACCTTGGGCAAAATACGATATCAATAAAAATCTTCCGACCAAGTTGCATAATATATTGCAATAAAAATCTAGTCTACTAGTTACTCTTTAAGATTTGTTAGTAGCTTGAAAGGGGATGTGGTTGGAAAGTGCAAGGTAGAAGCCTAGATAACTGAATCAAGACTTTGATGTTTACTGCTCTGTTGTGTCGTAGGGATATGATTTTCATAAGCAATTTTGAAAAGTTTAATAAATTGACAACTTTATCGATATATTATAAGGTGTTTCTATAAGCTCTTCGATATAGTTTACAAGTGTTTGTGGAGATGTTGCGTCGTTGGTGTGGAGGAATTGGAACAAATATATATCAAGAGGTAAATAGGGTCCTAGGCTATCTACTAGCATGGGATGTTGATCTAATGGCAATATGATTCTTGATCAATCTCCCTCAGATAAAACATTTGATTTCTTATAGTATTTTGGGAAACGTATTAGAGTTGATCCAAAACGATAGCCAAGTCAGTAAACAGCTTCACATCCATGCTAGTTATATATAAATCTAGGACTCTATTTACCTCTTGTGTGTGATGATATATAAGGTTTAATCTGAGGGGCGAAGGTTGATATGATTCTCGATCAATCTCCCTCAGTTGCTTTAAAGTTGTTAGTAATTGTTTATGTTTAGGGTTAATAGGCCTTTACCCCTTGTAATATAGGTCATTTTCGGTTTTCCCTCCTGTAATTTTTTTTTTTATTTACCTCTCTGTAAAATATTTTTGTTTTGATTTAACCCCCTAATAGGCAAAAAAAACGAAAATTTCTTGAAAAATAAAATAAAATTGGTTTTTGTTTGGCCTATTAGGGGGGTAAATCAAAACAAAAATATTTTACACGGGGGAAAATCAAAACAAAAATTTTACAGGGGAGAAAACCGGAAATGATCTATATTATAGGGGGGTAAAGACCTATTAACCCTTATGTTTATTTGAAGTCTCGTAAGAAAAACTTGTTTTATTTGAATACATGAAATTCAACTTTGCATGGAAGATACAAACTCTGATATGACATTAATTAAAAAAAAGGTCTGTCCGGATTAAAAGTATTTTAGTGTAAAAAAAATCTTTTTTTGAAGGATAGTGTAAAAAAGATCAAAAGTTATTTTATGGTTACATGTTTACTTTAATTACTCTTTAAAACTTGTGCTAAGAGATAAAACATCAAAAGATAAAAAATAGAGGTGGTACACATTAAATGCATATACGAGATATCTTGCGGATTCAAACCTACACTCCAACATACACCAAATATCAAATGTATTTGTAGCCTTTTACGAGACTATTATTTGCTCTTGAAAGCTTAATATTTGTGTTTCCAAAATTTGGTAGTTTTAGGAAAACGAGATATAAGTGAACATTTTTTTTCTTTAGTGAAATTTACTTGAAAACAGACACTTTGTTAAATTTGCACAACTAATTAAAAAGATGCTTAATAAATGAATGAGTATTTACTATCAAGAACATGGAAAGCTGGTTGAGAGAAAGTGGTGTATAGTTGAGGATTAAGATTTAAAAGTAATGAATATTATGAAAATTTGAAAGACGAGCTATACACTTTCTCTCTAAGAATTGGCCCGACTGCTAAGAATTCAACTCACATTACATTTAGAATGATTTCAAGTTTCAATATTGATATTTCATTGGTGGATAATATATAAATACTAGTTGAAAACTCTTTTACACTGTGTTTGGCAGGCTAAAAATAAGGACGAGAGAGATTGAAGAGAGAAAGTGGGAAGAGAGATACAACTTCTCCCGTTTGATTTCTTAAAAAAAACTTCTCCCGTTTGAAAGATCGAAGAAATAGAGAAGAGATGCCAATTTCATGTGGGTCCCATGCTTTTCTTTTTCTTTGCAGAACTGAAGAGAAAGATGAGAGAAAGCTTTTACTCTTTCATTTTTTTTTCTTTTATGCCCTTCTTTGCTTGCGACCATATTACACTATAAAAAAAACTAATATGTAGGTCATATTTTGTGGCTTATAGGGCATAGTTACAAGATCATATTTTGAGAGACAGTGGGTTATGTGGCATGAATTCGGATTTTGATAATGCTTTGGATGGTCTTCGTGGTGCGATTCCAGATTTTGATGTTAGCAGTTTTACTAGCAAAGACACCGTCCCTCCTAAAGCACAACATATTTTGGCGAGTGCTCTATTTAGTAAAAGTGTTCAAGATATGGAAGTTAAGCTTGACATGACCGCGAGACAAAAGAGAATTTTTGGATGTTTGCAAGCAGCACATGCTCATGATTTTCTTCAAGCTATCCCGATTGATGGGTTAGGTCAGCATATGTCATCAGTGGAGTATCGTACTATCCTTAGATATCGCCTTATGATTCCACTATTTCCTATTAGTGAGGTGTGCCCTATTTTTCGTAAGGTGTGCTTGGATACTTTTGGGAGCATGTCGTTCATTGTAAGGAGCTTCTCGGCTTTAAGTACATACATGACTTTGTTAGGGAATATCAGTGAAGAAGGAGGCGCCTGTGAACTTCCTAACTGATCCACTAGATAGAAGATCAACACTCAGGCATGCGGACGTTATGGTGTACGGATGTGTAGGTGGAAAACATGCTTGTGTAGACTTGATTGGGGTTTCACCATTTGTGGGATTAGGTGTTAGACCTTTTACCGTAGGACATGCAGCCCTAAAAGTTGCGTCAAGAAAAGTGGCCAAACATGAGAAAACTTGTTCTGACAATCAACATGCTTTTTATACCATTTGCTTTTGACACTTTCGGTTTCCTAGCATCAGAGACTGTTGACCTTCTACATAGAGTTCAAAAGGTCATGCATAACAATGTCATGTCTCCTAGGTCCATGAATGTTGTGTTCACGAGGATTGATTTTGTCATCCAAAAAGGTCTAGCGAACTTGTCATCCAAAAAGGTCAAGTGTAAATAATGGTTTATATATAATAAATGAACATAAATTTAGGGCTAAAAAAAATGGAGGTTGAGTAAACAAAGAAGCTGATATAGATATGGAGGCAAGAAGGTGAGATCAGGATGGACAGAGAGGCAGGGGTTTATGAATTTATCTAATTAATTATTTTAATCCTATAAATTAAATAAATAATTTCATTATAAATTAATTATTTTAATCCTATAAATTAAATTAAATAATTTCATTATAAATGTTAATCGTTGTTAGTTTCAATTTATAATTGTTTTTCGATTCAGTTTTAATTTATAATTATTAAAATTTATCTAATCATTAAACTACTAGGAATATGAATTAACTTTTTTTGTTGGTCCAAAAATTATGAATTAGTTTATTTTACTATAAATTAATTTTAATTGAAGGATTTTTTTAGTTAAGGGTATTTTGGTACTTTTCAAAATAGTCAACACTTCATTGTTCTCTATTTCTTTTATCTCTCTCATATACCAAACAAACCATCAAATCTACCCTATTTCTTACATCTTTATCTATTCTTAAACTCTCTCTTATCTATTTCTCTGTTTTAGTTTCAAGTGTATAAGAATATATTTGAAAAGTGCATATATTTGAAGAATAAATTGGCCACATATCCCACTTTATATATGGAAATGGATTCTCAATATTGTTTTAGTCTTGAAACTTCTCTAACCCTAACTAGCCGTCAAATCCATATTTTCTAAACATTTGATTAATACACAAAGGATATATAGGGAGAAATTATCAAAATTCACTCTTTTCATATGTGTGTCGTGTAGTATCTATCTTTCCTTTTCTATCACATGTTACACATATTCTTTCACATCTTTCTCTTCCTTTTCCATCTATACCTCTTTTGCACCTCTCAAATAATTCTAAAATAAAGTATAAGAATTGAGACAATCATTATCTCCCATCCTATCAAATTCTATGGTTGAAGACCAAATCAAAAACTAAAATTGTAGATAGCCAAGTGTAAAAAGTGAGT
>Ga0315914_1000038_pt1 | contig 96997 bp, 63 predicted proteins | sample MpolenodulesMG_FD_203920 | JGI IMG/M metagenome (GOLD analysis project Ga0315914, IMG submission 203920) | Medicago polymorpha root nodule microbial communities from Los Angeles, California, United States - elongated nodules | ecosystem: Host-associated > Plants > Roots > Nodule | place: USA...
TCTAGAAAGAAAAAAACAAACAAACAAGGAACACGTATTTGTGATTGATACATATAAAAAAGGAATTTTTTTTTTTTTTTAGACAAACATAAAAAATAATAAAAATATTGATCCTTAATAAACATAAAAAAAATAGGACACGGATTTGTCATTGCAACATACGAAAACACAAACAAATTTTTTTAAAAATGGGTTAAATGATTTTCTTTGATAAATAAAAATAAAATAAAATAAATTAGAGATTGAAAAATAGTAGCCTATCACCCGTGCATTGCACGGGTTAACACACTAGTTATTCAAATAACACAACTCTTTTGAAATACTTGTTCACGTTTTATTTTCTTTCTCGTCAATGTAAAATTCACATTCTTCTAAAAAAACATGTTCACGTGGAAACCTTTCCTTCTAACAAATTAACCCGAAAGGTTAATCTAAAGCTCAAGTTAAATCTTTAAAGAGTTCTTGATTGATAGATTTAAGGATACAAACCTTTCATTAGGGTGTTAGAAACATCGAAGACGAAAGTAACAAATAAAAATGCACAAAAGAAGGGAAAAAATACATGCACAAAACCTGCAAATTAACACTTTCTAATAAAAGTAAGTCATGTAATCCTTTTTTTATTTCCACAGGTCTCAGTTTGGTAACCATTTATTTTATGTCTTCCCAATTCATTTCTTCTTTATCATCGTTTTTTACACATACAAAACAAAAAGATTGATTCTCATTGTAAAGTTTACTTTCGCTTTTAGTCCATATGAAAAAAAGTGAACTTTTAATTATAGTAAAATTTTCTACTAGCATCTAGTCAATGTAAAAATTTTATCAGCGTTTTTGTCCATAAAAATGATGAAGAAAAATGTCACAATTATTAAAAAGTGCAATATTTTTGTAAAGATTAAAAATGAAATTATGAATATTTATAGAAGTCATTTACTTTTTTTGTTGAGAGCCATAGAGTGAGTGACCATTTACTTTATTAACTCTTTTTATTATTAAAAAGAAAAGACATAAATGTAATTTAAAAATGAAGTTTAAGTCTATAAAATTCAATATCTAAAATCAGATAACACAGGGGTTCTATGGTGTAGTGGTTAGCACTCTGGACTTTGAATCCAGCGACCTGGGTTCGACTCCCGGTAGGACCTTATTTTTTTTATGACAAACGTCCCTTTTTTTTTTCCTCTTCGTGTTATTACCACCAAAACCTAGTGTTTGGATTTGGTTCAATAAACTCTTTAGCAGAAGATATTTGGTGTTGTGTTGGTTCATGAAAATGGAAGAGAAATACAAAACTCTACAAATTGTGGATAAATTCCCAAAATCCGGTGTATTGTATCTTAACCTGAATCGTCCCTTACAACACAACGCTCTAACCCACGATTTCTTCTCTGAATTCCCCAAAGCTCTTTACGCTCTCGATCACAACCCCAATGTCAACGTCATCGTCTTATCCGGTGCCGGCAAACACTTCTGCTCCGGCATCGACCTCTCCCTTTTAAAATCCACCGCCGATTCAAATTCCGTCCCCGGCGGCGAATCTCTCCGTCGACAGATCCTCGCGATGCAAGATTCCGTCACAGCCTTAGAACGATGCCGTAAGCCTGTGATTGCAAGCATACACGGAGCTTGCATCGGCGGTGGAATAGATATCATAACAGCTTGTGATATAAGGGTTTGTACAGAGGATGCGTTTTTCTCCGTCAAAGAAGTGGATTTAGCGTTAGCGGCTGATCTTGGAACACTTCAGAGGCTTCCCACTATTGTTGGTTTCGGTAACGCTATGGAGTTGGCTTTGACGGCGAGGAGATTCTCCGGTTTAGAGGCTAAGGAGTTGGGTCTAGTTTCTCGTGTTTTCCATTCCAAAAACGATCTTGATCAAGGTGTTAGGGTTATTGCTGAGGCAATTGCTACCAAGTCTCCAATTGCAGTTGCTGGGACAAAGACTGTGTTGCTTAGAAGCAGGGATTTGACAGTGGATCAAGGCTTGGATTTTGTTGCAACCTTGAATTCTGCAAGGTTGTTATCTGGTGACTTACCTGAAGCAGTTACGGCACATATGCAGAAACGGAAACCAGTTTTTTCAAAGCTCTAATTTTAACGGACTGGGATGATGTATTTGCTATTTTTAGTGTTATTATTGATCTTCTTTAAGATATACAAATAAGACAGACATTTGCCTGCTTCTTTTACTACTGGCTTGCATGCCAAGAAATAAAAATCATCAAGTACTGTTATTCATTCTTTGCAACAAACGAAACTGCCTTTCCTTATGCTCTTATTATGAAGATCCACAATGTTTTTGTCATGTTGCCTTTATCATATACATAGCTAGTCTCGGGCTAAACATGATTTTCGTGCAGCCAAATGTGATTGCTCATGTTGTGATCCAAAAACATCTGCAATCCTTTAAATTTTTATCCTAACTTGATTGTTATGGTTTCTCATGTCATGTCAAGTTCAACATATTGTGTGTCGTGTACCACATTAGTGTAATTTATCTACTCTAATGCAGTAAGTCTGCTAATTGGTCGAGTATTGAGATAATAAATTAGGATGTTGGGCAACCAAATGAATGGATAAGCCCCTAATCCTTTCACTAGGAAAGGAGAAAACATGATAAGATGGTTTCAGATGACCGACAGAGTGGTAAGGAGTTTGATTACGTGGCCCCATTACCCATATGGCCAAAGACACAAGCCCCGTGAGGAGGCTCATTCACTTTCTATACAAGGAGCCTGCCTTACCCTATTTTATCTCTCTCTCTCTCTCTCTCTCTCTCTCTCAATCTGTATTCACTATCATATTATACTGAGGCTTACTTTGGCATTAGAGTGCCTTTTATATAATGTTGTAAGAGGACCATGTACATGATTTTATTAATAATATTCAACATTTTTGTCCAGCAATAGAATCTGTCAGTGTCTGTACTCGTCTTTGTTAGGCTGACATTGTTGTTGTCAGTCCTTCTACTTGGTCTATGCCTCTATGGTTCTTGTTCATGACTGGTATGAACTCACTGCTTCTGGTCTAATATAGAAACTTTTTAATTACTTATTTTCGATGCTCTATTTTTGAATTAGATGGCTTTTGAATATTCTTCTAGGGTGAGATTGAAATTCTATAACGATCGAGCTTTCCCAAGCATTACATAAAGCAATTGTGTGACACTGTGACTATGTTATCCTCTTGAAATCTTGACTTACTTGATGCAACTTCTTTATCATCATCATGTCATCCCAAAGTTGTTTAAACGTTATATATTCTCTGTTTAACCATTATGTCATCCCAAATATAATGTGGTTTCTGTCATGTGCAATGGACTGTGGATAATGAAGAACAAAAGGATTATCAATGTGGATGAGGTATTTCATTGTATTACTTAGGAGAGGCATGAAACCCTTATTCCAGGAATATATATTGTGGCTTTATTTTGACTGTTCATTGTGGCTTTGGCTACAAGTCCTCCACCTTCCATTGTGTCATCAAGGACTTCATGATTCAAGGAGGAGACTTTGACAAAGGAAATGGATGTATGCCCTTGCTTGCTGCTTTTTTTTATTTTTTATTTTTTTTTATTTTTTTTTATCTCTTCTCAATCTCAGCTACTTTTGCATTATCTATCTATTGCAGGGAACTTGAGGGAAAAGTATATATGGTCGTACTTTCGAATACTAGAATTTTAATCGCGAGTTCTGCTTTCTTACCCCTTTCTTCCACTATTCAAATTTCATTTTATGTTATTTACTGGATGAATGGATGTGCTTTTTCATTTCTTTAAACCCACCTCACTCCTTTACCTTTGCTTCAAGATACTGTCCCATTTCACTATGTTTAGTTTAGGGAAATGATTGCTGCTGAATTAGTTTAAGCAATATTGCAAATATAATAATACTCGTGTACAACATCTCCAGTGTCTCGTACTGGACCAGGAGCTGTTAGCATGGCAAATGCTGGTCCCAACACTAATGGGAGTCAGTTTTTCATATGCACTGTCAAGGTATTCATTCTTCTATACTTTTAATTCTCTCTGATTCTTCTGCTCAAAATCCACTAAGCTTGGGTCTATTAGACAAGTTGAGAGACCGACATTTTAATCCTTCCCCAAGTTCCATTGTTGAGCATCTTTTAGTTTCAATTGATTGATATCTGGTGTCAAAAGAACTCTTATAAGATGTTTGATTTTTGATAAAATAATAAACTTGTCTGATGACATCGGCAGACACCGTGGCTGGATCAGAGACATGTTGTATCTGGCCAAGTTTTGGAAGGCAAGGACATTGTTAGGTTGATTGAACCACAGGACACAGATCATGGTGATCCTCCCTGAAAGAAGGTGGTTATGAATGACTGGTGAGCTTCCAATTGCTTGATATGTTTTATCTCATGGCTTCTCTTTATTTCTTGCTGCTGAGGAGGAAAAGGAGCTCCTGCTCTCTCAAATTTTTGTTTGACTGTTCTAAATGAGTTCTCTACCTTCCTTATTTTCATACTAGGACCTACAAACTCTTACCACCTATTTGTATTCTAGTAGAAATATAGTTGGAGTTAGTACCATATTTGGAGATTTCAAATCCTACATGGGTAGAGTATCCTTAAGTTAAGCCAAAATGCAGAAACCCTTCTTTCAAATATTTTAAGATAATATCCATTCGCTTGTTTCTTAAATGTGGAAGGATCTAGCTTAATTGTCACTAGCACTAGTCTGCAAGATTGGAGTGTGATGACTGCCGTTGATGTTCGGGGTCCATCTTCCTCTTCTTCCGTTTCATGCCAAAGAAAAAACTTAGAACTTCACATATCTCTCATTTTGACATTATTTGATGAATGGTGTCAGGCTTTAAGTTGTCTTACTGTACACGGCTACATGCTGTATAAAAAATAATAAAGTTCAGTGTTCTGAATGCCCACTCTATCACAAAATATTCTATCTTTTATCCAGTATCTAATTAACAAATTTCACTCTACATACACATTACCTTGCAAACCGATTTTGTAAGTATTATAAGTTATGCCAAATACAAAATTTAATATGGTATTAGAACCTATCAATCAGGGCATCACCATTTATACATATACAAGCAACAAACCTAATAGTGCTGAGAGTGAGCAGGAGGGAATGTATTGAAAAAACCAAGTTTTACTTAGGTCAAAAGATATAATTACTGATTTTATTCAAGAGTTTTTTAAAAAGTAACATGGCTTTCTCAATTATGAGACAATAATGTAAATAATGTGCTAAAAATGTCAACATATCTTTAGGTAAAAAAAAGGTCAGTTGAATGATTTTCCCGAAGAGATAAAAAGACATGCAAAATAAAATAATGGAGTACTATTATTTTACAACGTGTGTCTTTCTCTCTTTTAGATAACATAAATGATTTAGGAGCATAAAAAGTACACCCAACACCGTATTTTCATGTGTATTCCAATATCAACCATTAGTAAAGGTCAAAGTAAACTAAACCATGTCTTAGCCAACCAATGAAAAAGTACAATTTATGTTTGACATCAAATTACTGACGATCATTCATAGCCACAAGTGCAAGTTTTTTTGACCAAAGGTGCAAGTTAGATAAATTTGGAACATGGGCGTTATTATTATTTAGAAAATGAAAGAACTAGCCATTTTGTATGTTTGTTTTGGAGTCATTCTACTCTACAGTACTACTAGGTCCAGGGGATTCAGGTAACATATGTTTGTGCTCACATCACATGCTTCAATAAAGTTAAGTGACATGTTTGTTTTTTTGAGGGAGAGTTAAGTGACATGTTGATAGCAGCAAATAATGTACCAACATAGTTGTAGGTATAAAACCAATTTTGAGGTAAGCTCTTAGTAAAATTCTTTATATAAGATAAAATAAGAAGAAAAAGACAATAAACAATTTGCACCTAGTGGGAGGGTATAAAGCTCATTTCAGGAAAATTTACCCCACAAAAGTTATCCATCCTAACAAATTATAAAAAATCCAACTTTTACCGATTTATCTTTTAATTTTTTATTTTCACTTCAACATTTCCGAAATTCACCAAAAGCATAAAAAAATCTGAAAAACTTGAGCCAAGTTTACTATAATCAAATTTGTAAACCGATAAACTTGAAGCAAGTTCTCCGATTCTGTCTTTAATACTGAAAAATTGGAGGCATGTTCACCAAAAAATCATAACGGAAAACTTGTCCTAAGTTTACCGGTTCTATGTTTTTTTTATCTCTAATGTTGATTTTGTGCAATAGATATAGAGAAGTCTGAGTTAAGTAATAATAAGCAAAATTATCTGTAGAAACACACTGTTACATTCACAAAATGTAACAGTGTGTTTCTACACTATTCTCTTTGGCATGATGCTGCTGGAACTTATTTTTTGAGATTGTAGTCTTTTTCTTTTTCTCTTTTTTTCCTGTTTCTTGCTGTTCTCTTTAACATTTGTAACAAAAAAAAAAACACTGTTACATTCACAACCAGTTAGGTGTTTGATACACAAGAAGCTGTAAAAGGGGGGATTAGAGATACTGTGACCATTCTCGTGAGGGGGATGTGCTAGGATTTTGCCCCAAGATTTCTCTTTGCCTTTCATGGCTGTTGCCATGTATCACCGGTCATACATGGTCAATACATCGCCAAAGAAAACTAACGTTGTTGGCGTGTGATATCCATTGCCTGAAAAATTGATGGCATACACAACCAATCAAATTATACACACATCTCCATCAGTGCGTATCTCGGTATCAGTGTAGTGTGCATGTGCCATAAAATAACTGAAATTCTTTTTTTCCCATACCTCTTGGCTCTTGCGTACCCTCCATATATTTTGCTTCCCGGTCGGATTCTAGAAACTGAAACAGGAAAACATGCGTATGTTTCTTGACTCAAATTATCATCATGAGTAAAATTATAAGGCAACCTTACTGTTTTGTCAAGCTGCACATGATCGGATAGGTGAAGATTGATCAGGACCCACACGGTAGCTATTACTAGTAGGCTATTTGGATGTTGACATATAATAAACAATGGTTTGTAAGTATCTCTATGTTTTATCTCTTTATAGACATAAGCAGGTAGCTTTATGGAATGTGATCGGTCTTAAGAAATTAATTGAGCTATTCCTTCTCCTCTTATATAGAATATCATTACAACTGTCAAGCGATCAGAAAACAAGACTTTGCATGTGTAAACATAACACTATCAAAGAATGAAGGTAACTAAGATCGACCAATGGCTAATTAAATATCGTATACATTCCTTACTGCTTCAACTGCATATATATATAATCAATCTTCTAATTTAGTTCTTAATTTGCAGCAGTTACTTGGATGGATGCATAGAAAACTTCGGCAGAATAGCACTGAACCTTTCAAAGACCTGGTCACCGGTAAGCTATTTCTCTCTCTCTCTCTCTCTATGTGTATATATATATATATATATATATATATATATATCTATGTATATGTATGTATGTATGCTTGATATCTGTTGGCAAGCTGCATACAATATTTTATCATATACATGTTTATATTCCTCCAAAAGTAGACAATGAATTAATGCCAGATTTAACTAGGCATGTCTATTACATGCATGATTTGATCTGCGATGTCACTACAACATCTTCAAGTCTTGTCCAACGCATATATCACCGTCCATAAGTATTGCCCACTGTAAACTAGCTCACAAACAAGAAGATATATATATTTGAACCAAATTGATAGAAATGAATTAGTCCAACATATAAATTTGTTGCTTCATAAAATATCTTTTGCTTAGTCTAGAATGATCAGAAGTCTTGGCGAGTGAGGGCTACTGTATTCCGAATGCCACTTGAGTTCATGGTTGGCCAACCGTCATAGACATCCTTTGTTAGTTATAATATTTGTGTTGCATTTCAGGGCAGGCAACATCAGTTGATGAGGAACACAGCTACTATAACTATCTGAAACCGAACTTTGGGAGCTGCAAATATGTGAAACAAACTCAGAAAGAGCAGTTTAAGCTTAGAAAATCTTTCGAAGCAGTTGGGAGTGGTAGAGCAGTAGATGAGGAAGAAGATAAGGAGGCATGGGGTGGTATTTTCCCCGGCTTCCTAGCAATTGGAACTCTTGGTTTGGAATCGGATCCATCACCACTAACACCATCATTTTCCATCTCTGTTGAGAATATAATAACTGAAAAGGAAGCTGAAGTGACCGAGAATGAGCTGAAGCTGATCAACAATGAGCTAGAGAAAGTTCTTGTGCTAACCAACAACAATGATGATTCATCTGGCAGAAACAGCCATGTAAGCACCGCAGGGAGAAATAGTCATGGACGCATCAGCATAGAATCAAACTCCATTTGTCCACTTCAGGGATATCTCTTTGGATCCGCAGTTGAATTATCAGAAACAAAAACTTCTTCCATATCAGTGTCAAAGAATAAGGAGCAGCAACATTACAGCCAGAGAACAACACTGGCTGAGCTGTTTCAGAGAAGCAAACAAGCAGATCAGGACAATTTTGTTGGAGCAAAGGATGATACTGACAATGAAAAGGAGGAGGCCAATAAATCTGCCATGCATCTCATGAGAAAAAAGCTCAAGAAAAAAAGGACGCTCCATGCTTCTTCCCAGACCTCTGTTGATTCAACTTCAGCAGACAGAAAACTGCATAATAAGGTGCTACACACATTTTTTTTTACTTTATTTTTTTTATTTTTATATATTATCTGTATGTCTGTAATCCAAGATTCATGCGCAACTTGGCAAGAGAAAAATGATTCACATAGGATAGTATTGAAGTATATATTTGTTTGATTAATCTATATCAGAGTGGTGGATATCAATTTGCTACTTCGTAATTGTATAGAAAGTTGTTGGGGGTAAGAAATGTCATATGACATATAACTAACTTAATAACTCTAAATTTTGCAGTTCTTAATTTCTCCAATCATTTGCCTTTTTGTTTCCAATTAGTATTTATTTAAGGTCGCTAGACTTTAGCTAACTATATTAATTAATTTGTGGGTTGTAGATTCTCCAGATGTTTCACCGGAAAGTTCACCCTGAAAATCCAACATGTGCAGAGAAGTACGAGAAGAAGAAAAGAATGAATCAGGGAGGCCACAACAAAAGTAACAAAGTTGAAGAGGAATCTATAATGATACAGCCAAAAAGAGAAGTTGGAAAGGAAAACATAGGACAATGCAAGAAGAGGCAACTCCAAATTACCCTTGGCAGTGGCAGTGAAGATTCATCTGAGAATATGGAGCAGTGGATCAAAACAGATGTGGATTGTAAGCATACATACATCTATCTCATTCTGCATTGGCATTATATTTCAAATGTGTTTTAGTTAATTGATGAAAGAAATTGACAATTTAATTGAAGTAATTAAGCAGCATAACATAAACAAAATGAAATGAAAACTCAAGCGCATGGCTAAGATTTTGGAACTTGTTTTAAATTGCAGACTTAGTGTTGGAGCTCTAAAAGGCAAAGGGCGAACAGAATTGTCTCTCCACGAGCATCAAATTAATATGAAAGATATGATCATCATGGGAAGACTATGCAATGCAATAATTAGTTTTGTTTTTCTTTAATGTGTGTGAATTTCAAACGTAGAACCTTATGTTTTGTGTCTTTAGTTAATTATTTGAGGTTGTTGTTTAAGAGTGTTAAGAGTCTGTCCAGACATGGTTTCAGGATGAATTAAGAAAAATAATTTCTATGATTGTGTGCTATTTATTAAGCAAGTGAATGTAAAGAAGGAAACAATTAAAATAAGATTCGGTTTATGGCTTTGTAGAAGAATGTATAATGTTCAAGAGTAAGGTATATACGTAGTTGTGACAGTCATAAAATTCAGTTTCACTTTCAGTTCTATACATGATGTGGGAGATTTTACATTGCATTGCATTACATTTGATATAAGTTGAGTTGAGTTGAGGTCTAATGGAAGTAACTAGAGGCAATCCGAATAATTACACAAAGGACTTCGATTCTTCCTCTAAATCATAATAATTCCAGGTGGAATGTTCCCTTTCCACCCTGCATTTCCAGGTGGAATTAAAAGAGATAACAATAATTCATGGATTATTTTGATCAATTAAATAATATTTTGAGACTACTTAATATATTTATAGGGTCAAATATGTTCTTGGTCCCTATAAATATACTAAATTTTCGTTTTAGTCCCTCTAAAATTTTCCTTCAACTTTTAATCCCTATAAAATTTTCAATCATTACTTTTGGTCCCTATTTTTAAGTTAATTTTTGTAATTTTTTTAATGAAATTGTACATAAAGGTGTTGAACATTGTAAAAAATATTAATTTTTTTTAACAAAACACAAATTAAATATGAATTTTTAACCATAAAAAATATAAAAATTCATATTAAATTCATGTTTTTGTTAAAAAAAATTAATTTTTTTGTGAGTGATTCTTATAATATTATGAATTTTTCTGCAAAATTTTATTGAAAAATATGATTTCTACGTAAGAGTTTATTTTAAGACTTTGTTTAGATGACGAAAGAAAGTGAAAGGAAAGATTGTTGAAGGAATGAAAGTGAGTAGAAAGTGGGTAGAATGTGAGATGATTATTTGGTTGTTTGGTATAAGTGAAAGTGAGAAGAAAGTGAAAGGAAAAAATGACACATATTTATTAAATGACACAAGTACCCCACATTTAAAATATAATATTTTATTACAATTATATAAATATATAATATAAATGAAAAAAAGAATTGTGTCCTTGTAAATAAAGAAAGTGGTAGTATAAATATTAAATTGAAAAATGGAAAGGTAATCGCATATGAAGCTCTGTACTATTTCACAATTTCATTGAAGAAAAATGAGTGCATAAACGTGATGAAATGCTCTAAAACAAGGGCTATTTGCTCTTTTTATTAAATTGTATGTTTTCTCCCGGCTTTCTTCGCAATTTGGGGGTGGAAAGGTTTTAAGCAACGGGTCAACAAACAGTACTTTCTTTCCTCTCTCTGACATGCAAACCAAAGGATGGAAACACACTTTTCCATAAACTTTCTATCTTCCGGATTATCAATCCTTCACCATCATCAGTTGAAACAAACGGCCTCTAGAGGAGGGATTTAAAGTGAAGATGGAAAAATTTTAAACGACTAAAAGTTGAAAAAGAAATTTAGAGAGACTAAAACAAAAATTGACATATTTATAGAAACCAAAAACATATTAATCTTTATATTTATATATGGAATAAACCATCAATTTTGTAAAGAATAAATCAATTTAGTTCATAAACTATAAAAATATATGCTAATCCGCCCCTAATCTATTTCTAATCCATCAAGATAGTTTTTTAACTACCATTCCCTCTTTTATTTTTAAAGGAAATGAGAGAATAATTTGATGAATCGATAGTGATAGTTTAAAGACCATACCTTAGTATAATTTTATAGTTTTTTTTGAAGATATAATTATAATTTTATAGTTTAGAAGCTAAATGACAAGATAATAATAATTTCTTTTTGTAGAAAGAGAGAATGATAATTTAATGATCAATTGATGATTTATTCATTCATAATTAAAGACAAATCTAATATCACATAGACCCGTTTGGTTTGAGCTTATGAAAAATAGTTTATGTACATAAATAAGTTTTTATTTTAATTATAAACTCTCACTAACGAAAATTGTATCTTCAAACTTATAAATAGTACATAAAAACTTATTTATTTGCATAAACTGTTTTATATAAGCTAATCCAAACGGACTCTATAAAAAAAAAAAAAAAAAAAAGAGACAAATCTCTCATTTATCTCCACCACCATTCAACACTTCCAACGCCACCCTTTCCACTTAAATAGAATCAATTTCAAAACGAAAGCTCGCGTTCTTATTTGTGTGCCAAACATCTTCAAATACTGTAAAATCACGTTTCCAATGTGGTCAGTTCTGCGAGCTGGAGCTGGTTGTTCCTCGCGTTCTCTTCTTCAACCATGGAAGCTAGGGTTTCCCTCTCTATCCACCACCGCCTTTGACGGTGGCGTCCTGGATCTGCAAGAGATCCAAAAGATTCTGACAGACGTTCAAGCTGATGACGTCAAGATAATTCCAGCTCCCAAGCACAACGATTGGACTGATTTCATGGTACTTGCTACTGGCCGATCCTCTTGGCACGTCAAGAATATCGCTCAAGCCCTTATTTACCAGGCATGTTCCTTCGTTACTTCTTCTTCTTATCACACTCTGTATGAATATGATTGATTTTGATATGTTTCGTTGCTTTTCAGTATAATTGATTCCAACATGATTCCAGAATTGAAACTGAATGTCTGAATAGTTGTTTCTTTTTATTTTATTCTTTGTTTTGTATTTTAATTTTAATATTTTTGTGTGACCAGGCTAAGCAGAAGCAGATAGGAGTTGAGCGAATGATGCTGCCTAGTGTGCAAGGGGAAGAGGATGGAAAGTGGATCGTCATTGACTCCGGTACATCATGATTTTTTTTATCCATTCATTTTGTTGAATTTGAATAATCCATTTAGTGTGAACAGTAGAACCCTATGGCTGCAAAACTATAGTTACCATAATGTTCTGTAACATGTATATCATCATTCATTAGCTTTTAAGCTTAGGGCGAGAAATGTTTGCTCATTTTTCCAACAATTACCATAGTGCAGAATGCAGATATTTATGCACCTTAGGGGTACAAGGGATGCTGCTTTTCTATATCCTAACTGATTTCTTAGCCGTTAGTTAGTAGTAGTGCCTATGTATGCAGCTACACATTAGTTAGGTTGCTGACTCTGTGATCGTGTATAACCTTGTGCGTTTAAGCACATTCTACATGGTTAGGCCATGGAATTAGGGGTTTCCTAACCTGTTTTTGGCCTTAATCTCAGCAAATGTCCTGCACTATTTTTGGGTGTGTGTTGTGTTCAAGGCCCTCTTATTGAATAATAAACTGAAATGTTTGGATTCTACAACTACTTTGGCATTGTTGCTTGATCCTTGGTATCCGGTGTGTGAATGCTGTAATACAACAATCCTATCACGGGCCACTTACAAGTTCACTCCTTTCATTGCTCAGAGCATCATGTGGCTTGACAAGTCGTCAAGGAAAAGGATCGCTATATTATTTGATTTTAGGTTCTAATAGCCTTTTTCCTTGTCATTATTAGCTAGAGTGAAGACTAAACTGTCTAACAAACTCTGGTCGAAGATAATGTATGATATTTTGTGTTAGTGACTGTTTCTGTTTTTTTTTTCTCTTTATAAAAAAATTGAAATTAGTTATTTAATATTTGGTTCTATCCATGCCTTTTTCCAGTACTGATTCATTTCTTTTGTTCAGGTAAAGTGATAGTTCATGCACTTGATGAAAATGCTAGAGCTTACTACAATTTGGAGGGTCTCTGGACCCGTGGGACATTGCCAAATGAACCTATTGAGGTAAATATGTGCCTAAACTTATAGTGTTCCAGAAAATTATGTTTTTGTTCTCATTTGTCACCTAACAGGCTTAATATTAATATATGATATTTGAAGTTTGTGAAATCAATTCAGAAGCAACTAGTTTACATTTGCATTAACAGGCTTGTTCTATCGAGAACTGCTGCCTGAAAAATTATGCAACTTTTCACTGTTATTGTTAACATTGTAATTGGTGAATTGCCACATCAGTTGCAACTTTTCACTTTCAGATGTTGTGTTAAAAGACTATTTGTGTAAGTTTTTAGGGACAATGTTTTGGCTGCTAAGTTGGCTGACCCAAATTAGAAAATCGTATTTGAGACTTCACAATTTAACACTTCTATGTCTCTAGTCGCAAGTGACTCTTCACTTCATTTATTACTTAAGATTTATATTTGATACCTCACCCCAAGTCTGTCAAAGACCAGGTTGAGATTAGAAGGCAGTACTTACTACTAGGCAAGCTTTTAGGCCTTGTCGGTAGGGTCTTCTTCTTGTCTTGGGCCAGTTGTAACCAGGAGTGGTCCAATACAGTAAGAGGGCGACTGCCTGCTGAAAATTCTGCTTGGAGGAGGTCTTTACCGCATTTGTTTGGTTAAGCAACTCGGGCTAGCAGTTTGAGTCATCTTTCATCTGGCTAGCCTTGTGAGTTATGAGTAGTTGTGTTTGGATCAATAAGGCTTACGGAATTACAAATATAATTCTTTATTATTATTATTATCATAATTTTTATTAGAGCAGTGCTAGGCGCAAACGCTCTAACAAATGTAGATGAACACACACTTCTAAATCAAGCCACGTTACTCTTTTCAAAACATTAGATACCAGTTTACTGGCACACCAGGTTTGAGTCACTTTAAAAAAGTAGTAATTAATTTTCACATCTCAAAGACCCTCCTCCCTGGACATTCAACACGAAGCATCAAAACTCGATTAAAACAAAGTCCAACACCAAACCTTTCATTAGGAACACAAAACTCATCTCTCAAACAAACAGTCACAAGACTTACGTCAACTTCCTCTCTTTTCTGCCACTAATTCTAACACCAAACTACCACCATAACCATTGAAACCGCCATCTGAACCACCAAAACCCACAACCCAAAAAGTAGGAAAATGAGAACAAATTCAACATCTTTAATCTTCAACTTCACCCTTCTTTTTCGCTTGCCCGTCTCCATCTCAAGAAAGAAAAAAGATGAAAAATCAATTGGGACACATAAAGAAATAGAAACGGGTCGTTATAGATGGGAGGATATAACCCTCTGTTGTTGTCGGCCGTCGCTGCTGGTGCCATCTCCGTCGCCAGCGTCGTAGCCCGTAGTGCGCAACTACCAATAGCAATTGTCATCGTTATCTTTCCATAACTCGAAACCGCAACAGAGTCACTCATTTCTACTGAACCATACTACCTCCACCATTCACATTTTGGAGGAGTGCCACCCCTTGTGAAGTTGCGACTAACCTGACCAAAATATAAGACTCTTTGTGCAGAGCCATGTGAATGTATGGCAAACCATAGAATTTTGAAAATGGGTAATGGCGAGAATGTTTCCACTTTCCAATTTGTTTTGATGATAGAATTAATAAATAAACAATTTTAAAAAAATGGATAGCCCGTAGCCAAGCAAGGAGGAATACGTGGCTGACTGTAGGAGTGTGTGTTGATGAGCGTGTGTTTAAGCGTTTGTCTATAGCAGTTCTCTTTTTATTATTATTGTTATGTTATTCTTGTATCTGTTTTGGGCAAATTTTGTGGCATGACTGATTTGAGTGATCTCCTCTTACCTTTGATTTTTAGGATTTACATAAAGCTTTGGTGAAGGTCAGGCGGAAAAACAATTCCAAGAAACCTGCCCAAAAGAAAGCCTAATTGGTGTGTCGATGTAACTGCAAATAATAACCTTTATTAGTTGATGTGTATGCATCAGACATAAACAAAAGTAGTTTGTATTTTGTAACAAGATCTTCAACTTTCGTATCTGTTATTTTACTTGTTACAAATACAAATTTTGCCTGCGTGGCTTGTTTGCTGCAATGATAAAGTTAAGAGAACGTAAAACTGAAGTTTTCAAGTTATCCTACTTTCTTGTTTACAGTCATGATTTTCATTAAAAACTGGAGCATGGCCCTCTCTACTGTTCAGATAGAACTATTACTCATCTCTTTTGAACAATGAACAAATATAATTATTTTGAAAATTCGCCTCTTATTTGCTCAATCAAGTTACTCTTTCCATATTCCTGGTGTTAAACAATTGGTTCCCTAGAGCTTAGTTTTTCTTTCTTTTTGCTTTGTGTTTTTTCTCACTCTTTCTTTAGCTTTGTTAAAAAAAAAAAAAAAAAGTGGTGAGTGTTTATTACATTATTAAAGTGTAAGTCACCAATTTGGTCTTTACTCTCTGAGGTGGTCTTAAATTAATTCCTGTGAATACGAAAATCTCAGAAAATTCAAGGATTAGAATTCTCTTGATCTAGACCCTTGAAACATAGAGAGAATTTTGGAATTCGAAAAAAAAAATGGAAAAGTTAGTTAAGGGTTGAGATTAAGTCTTGAGAAAACCTTTTTTTTTTTTTTTTGTCAAGTAGCCTAGTGGCTAGAGCTCACACAATTAAATTGTGGAGTGTCAGGGGTTCGAACCCCGGCCCCTGCATATAATATGCAATATCCCTACCAACTGAGCTAAGCTCACGGGGATTAAGTCTTGAGAAAACTTTGAGAGATCGCTTTTCCGAAAATTCAGAGTCCATAAAATGTTAGCGAAGCTAGTTATGTAAAGCTCTGCTGCCATGTTAGTCCAATATCAGGGACTAAAATGAATGTCCCTAACTCAATCCAATGGTATTTTTGTTTTAATTTTTTGAAATTTCCTCCTATTCTTTCATGTCTCCTTTACGAGCGACACTTACTTGAGCACAAATCTAAATAAAAATTATTGAGGTACCCACGTCAAATTATTTATTGTTTGCTTATTTAAAAAATATGTTTTGTTTAATTCCTTTTTTTCATTCACTCATGTGTGTGCCTAAAATCTTTATATTTTGGTTTGTGACCAAGTAAAAATTGGCCCTCCTTTACACTCTCTTCAATGGCGGAGTTATGTGCATTGAGTTTGATTCCTATCGTGAAAATTTTAGCACTTTGCTTGAATTTTGTATTTTTTTTTTAAAATGCCTTGAAGATATTGGAAAGGAGAGTTTCGAGGACCTAAATAAAAACACGTAAACCACTTGAACTGCAACTTTATATGTGAGAATTCAATGAAAAGATATTGTTGGCTCCGCCACCGACTCTCTTCTCATTTTCTTCCTTGAACCTCTTCCTTACTTTACACTAGAAATTTTAGTAAAATACCCATGTTGGTTCTTCAAATTGTAGCTTGTATCAATCTAGTCCGTTGCATTATCAATATTCCAAAATGGATTGTAAAATATTAATCAAGTTTACTCGTCTTGATACTGTTAATTTAATGTCATTCTAGTTCATACAGCTACCAAAACATGCACATATTTGATTAAAATTGTGATTTGAGGGATTAATTTGAAATATCAATGATGTGAGGGATTATATTGTTACAGTCATGAAAGTTCAAGATCACGGTTTAGGATTTACTCTGAAATTTAATAGAATACAAGTGAGGAAGATGCGGATCATGGGTCAACATCGTGGGGTTTTACAAGGTATTACAATTTACAAGTGTTGAGAAAATCTATTTAGTATTTTTTTGAGGATTTAATATTTTTTGTGTTTAATACATTTATATGTGTATATTTCTCAAATAAATTTTATTTATTTTTCTTTGTCAGTACAGTAATTCTTTTTTTTAAAAGAACAATAATTCATTTTTTGCTCTTCCCCCTGCTAACACATTTTCTAAAATATGACGAGGATATTCTTAGGAAAGTCATACCCAAGAGTTATTTTTCATGACTAAAAACAAATGTCATTGATTTTAGGGTCCAGCTATTTGGAGACATTAATAGCAACATAACACTCAATGGTATCACACCGTCCTTAAATATAAAGACTCTTTTGATAAAAATATAAGGATTAACAAAAATAGTTTTTGCTTTAAATCTATGAATAATATACTTTTTTTTTTCCAAAATTATATTTCAATGCATTGAGTTAGAGAAATAATCGAGCTTTTAATTCTTTGTAAAAAAAATGCATCTTGAACTTTGAGAAGAGTTTTATAAAAAGGGACAACAAATTTTTGCAAAAAAAATCTTATGGGTTTGTTTAATATGTGCAACATTGCACATGTTAAAACAACTAATAGTAGTAACTTTTTCTTAGAAAATGGCAATTATTTATTCAAAAATTTTATATTTAATATTAAATGTATAAGTTTCAATACAAAGTTTCTATTTTAAACTTCTTAACATGTGCAAATTTGCATATAATAAAAAAAACTCAAATCTTACAAAGTTTACTTGTGCTTATTGTGTATTTTATTTTCTAGTTAAAAAAAAACTCAATAACTTATAACAAAATTATATTTTTTTTAGGAAGCTAGTATACTACTATAACTTTTTTCGAAAGAGTATACTATATAAAAAAAAAATATATCACCGTGAACTTAGCTCAGTTGGAATGGATATTGCATATTATATGCAGGGACTGAAGATGTAAATGGATATCCATGATGCAGATAGTGTGATATTTGTGTCTGCTTCGTTGGATAAATATGAAATTTGTATCCTATCCATATTCGTGCAGATATCCGTTTAGCGGGTAATCCATTGATTTTGAGGTATTTGCGGGTTTATACAAATATGGATAAGATTTAAAATATAAAATAAAAAAATTGTTAATTTTTTTTATCTAAAAACAAAAAGTTCATCACATGCATTTTTTTTTCTTTTTAGCAAAACATAATATCCATACATTACAATAACAACAAAGATCATTGACTCAACAAAAACATAAATAAAGTTCCTTACATTTAATAAAAATAAAGTTATTGATTTAAGAAAAGTATAAACAAAGCATCATATTCAACAAAAATAAAGCTTCTTGCTTGAACAATTCTGACCACTTTCACATCCTTTTAAAGGAACGTAATACAAATTTGAACAGTCGTGTAATAACTATAACACCCACAACACTGAGATTTTTTGCTTAGTAAGTTTAAAGGTATTAAGATTATTTGTGTAATTTACTCTATTCAATAACGGGTATGGATATCCGCTGATGCAAATACCATTAAATCCGCATCTGTATCCACTAATTAGCAGATAGTTAAAATATTCGTTTATTTTATCCATGGATATCCATTAAGGTATCCGCTCCGTGTCCATGACGGATTTTATCCGCGAATATCAACAGGTGCGGATTTTTTGCCATCCCTAGCAGGGATCGGAGTTCGAACCCCGGACACCCCACTTCTCCACATTTAAATGTGTGAGTTCTACTCACTAGACTACTTGATCAATAAAAAAAAATGTTAAGACTTGTCCTAGTAATAATCGTTAAAGAAGTTAAAAAAATGTTTATCTTGATAATAGTGTATTCACCACCGTAAAAGATTATAAATTGACGTTTTCTATATAAATTTATCAATTATTTTGTTTTTTTTTTGGTACAAATTATTTTGTTTTTTAAATCTTTAACGAATGTTTTAAAAACATTATCATTTAAAAGAAAAAAAATCCATCATACATCTATTAGATGTGCGTATTTGAATTGTATTAACTATACAATAAATAAATGGTGTTGTCTGTTAGAGAACCATGATTAGAAAATCAGCGGTGCAGATATTGTCGTGCGAACTTTTACGGAAGCATGTAATATCTAATTATCCACGCGTCAATTCCTACATTTTAAAAAAAAAGAGAGAGACAAAGTAAAATCTTTTATTGTTTTAGTTTTTGTTATCTCTTCTAATAAAATTACACAACTCATAATTGTTCTCTCCTTTCCTTCTCTCTTGGCACTCATCACCATCGAGCGTATCCCAACCGCCGTATATGTTCTCTTTTACCCAGAGTAAGTTATCTTATTCAACAAATTTACATGTTCATTCTTAAAATTGGAAAATTCCCTTCTTCATCGACACACACATCTTCTCCTTCTTCGCTTTCTTTCCATGTTCTTCGATGGCTCTTTCCACCCAACATTGAAAAATCCCTTTCTCCCTCTTTGTTCTTTCAGTTTAGTGTTTGAATCCTATTTAGATGGATTAGCTTCTAGATACTTTTATGTAGTGAGTTTTGTACAAAAAGTATTAGGTGTATCTCTGTGATGGATGTCTACGTCTGACACACCACACCGACACATCTAATTACATTGAATTATGTTTGAATTATGTCATTTTATCATATTATTATCGGTATCTACGTGTTTATGTCGATGTTCGTATCAGTGCTTGTTTTGTATTTCCTACTTGTTAAGATAATTGAACTGACAATTGTCAACAGTATTTGTATTAGTACCTAACAATTAAATTTTTGTTCTTTGGATGCTACTACCATTCCTTGAATTGATTTGCATGTTTTGTAACGAGTGTTGTTTGAATTAATCTGTTTTCACAAACCGGTGCTGGTAGTATAAAGGTATACCAACTGAATATGGTTTCTTTTGAGAAGTTTGCATCTAAAATTTAGTTGTTTACTTAGAAAGAAAGTGATTAATTATCACAATAATCAGAAGTATCCCAACTTTGTAGAATATGCTTCCTAGATATTTTAGCTTATAATTAAGAGAAACTAAATATGTGTGGGACTCTGGTTCCTATAATAATATGCTTATTTAGATTCTCTTAATTACTCACTCTGGTTCTATTTATAAGAGAAAGTTGAGTCAACAAAAGTTGATGTATCTGGACTGAATTTTTAACCAAAGACATCAACTTTTGTTCATCCAAATTTCTCTTAAAAATAGAACTGGAGTAAATATAAGTTAAAATATTTGAGAAGCATATTTTACAAAGTTGGAATACTTCTAATTATTGTGATAATTAATCACTTTCTTTCTTCTAAGTAAACAATTAGATTTTAGATGTTATCTTCTCAAAAGAAACCATATTTAGTTGGTATACCATTATACTACCAACACCAATTTACTACCAGCACCCAGTTTGTGAAAACAGATTAATTCAAACAACACTCGTTACAAAACATTGTAAAGCAATTCAAGGAATGGTAGTAGAAGTTAAAGAATGAAAATTTCATTGTTAGGCACTAATAAAGATATCGCTGACAGTTGTCAGTCCAATTATCTTAACAAGCAGAAAATACAAAACAAGCACTGATGCAAACATCGACACAAACACGTCGACACCAATTTTCAATTTTGGGGGTTAAGAGTCATTGGAGAACATGGAAAGAAAGGGAAGAAGGAGAAGATGTGTGTGTCGACGAAGAAGGGGATTTTCCAATTTTAAGAATGAACACGTAAAGTTGTTGAATAAGATGACTTACCCTAGAGAAAAGAGAACACAAACATGTACGACGGTCGGAATACAGTGGATGGCGATGAGTGCCAAGAGAGAAAGAAAGGAGAGAATGGTTGTGAGTTGTGTAATTTTATTAGAAGAGATAACAAAAACTATACAAATAAAAGATTTCGTTTTCTCTCGTTTTTTTTTATTTTTAAAAAAAAGGTAGGAACTGGTGCGTGGATAATTAGATATTACACGCTTCTGTGAAATTTCACATGACAATATCCGTACCATATAGCAGTGTTGTTTTGATTATGGCTAGCTTCTGTTACTGAAGGAGTGTATGCAAGCACTGCTGCCCTATGTTGCCAACTGGTTTTAATGATTCATAAAGAATGGATATGCAAACAGAGGAGCTCCATATCAAAGTAAAATGTTGTTATTGTGTGAAGGCTTGTAATTACAGACATGTAGTATTGGATGAGCTGGGACAAATTTGGAAGAGCTTATACCAGTCCTGGACAGGTTGGAAAAGTCCTCCTTTGGGTGTTTTGAAAGTTATTATTGATGCGGGATGCTTTGTAGACGGTCAAACATGTTGGAGTCTGATCGTTAGAAACCATGAGGGTGTTGTCATTACGGTAAAAACAAAGATTGAAAATGCGTCCATGACTCCGATCCTAGCTAAAGTTGTGGGACTGCAATGGTGCTTAAATTGGATTGAAGAACATAAATTGCAAAATATTGTAGTTGAGATGGATGTTGAGAGTGTGTCCTTGGAAAGCTTAAGCTTATTGTTATAAACTTAATTGTTGCTGATTGTTTAGACTTGCTATCCCATTTGTTTAATGTTAGTTTATTGTGTGCCAAAAGATGCAGCAACGAGGCAACTCATAGCCTTGTTGGACAGCCATTTTGGCTTTTAGGAAAAAGAGAAAAATTAATAGTGAGCCTTTAGTTTTTAGGAAGTCTGTGTTAAGACTATCCATGTAATGTTACTTATGTCTATGTTTTATATGTCAATGAATTAAAAGTGCAGGAACATCAATTTGTGTACTTCAAGTTTTTATATTCTTAAGTTGTATTTTTTTTCAGTATCAATAACATGATAATCCTTCCAAATAAAAATATTACAATTTGAACACCAAATAAAGTTAAAAAGTTGCAAAAGCAGTTTTTTTTTTAAACAATTTAATCAATTCAACAAAGCTTAGCACAAGGAGTACAAAATGCTAGAGATTACAAACAAACAAGCCTCCGCACACCGATGAAAACAAAAACTAGAAGGCACGAAAGGCCGAAACAGGAAAAACAAAACCAAACATAAACAAAAGGCCTATGGCTAAACACCGGAACAACAAAAAGCCAATCATCACCCGAACAACCAATCATGTAGACCCTCATGCCCTGACTGCAGAAAACCAGACAACAATTCAAACTAAAAACCTCGTAACAACAGTGTCCTAGTCTTGACTTTTGATGATTGTGCTGATCTTTCATATGGTATTGTTCCTACAAAAAAGGGCAAAGAAGTTGTATTCCCGCACAACAAAAAAAAACAACAAATTATATTTCCATACAATAAGAAAACTTCAAACCAATACCTCTAACATGTCAGAACAACCAACATTATGGTTTATGACCTGATAATAATAAGGAACCTGCAAAGAATATATACTTAATCAATTATGTTCATAATATAAAAGTTCAAATAAAAATAAAACACACCAAATCCTGTCATGATATTAATTTTAAATGAAAATAAAACAATACAAAAATTTATATTTGCACCTAGATGTTCTTTACATAGAAAATATGCATTCTTAGCATGCAATGTAGTATCAGGCAAGGCGGTTTTACCACCCAGCAAGCCTGGGCACATGCCCTGACTCAACTCATGCATGACATAATCCATTAACCTACTTGAAGAGGTCTCAGAAAAGGCATCTACTTCCTAATTTTATTTAGCACACTATTGACAAGTTATGTTTTATCTCTCTTATTTCAAATTGTACCTCTGTTGACAAAATGATGAGCCTCTTTTGTTTTGATTTATGACTACTTATATATTATGTTACATTTGAACTTGGAGTTAAATTTTTTTCCAGACTCTATAAATCTCTAGCTCCGCCATTGGTATCAGGTACATTTTAAAATAAAAGTAAGAAATCATCTATAATATGAATTATCAAATAGAAATAGATAGAGCAATGAATCTTATATATACACCCTGATTTACCAAACTAGTATATTCTTTGTTCACATGAATGTTTTGTTGTGTGTCAATTCCATGACCAAGTTGAGATTGTAAAACACTTAATGTTCAATTTCTTGAGCTATAGATGTGCATCGCCATAAAAAATCTTAAATTAGACATTTCAACTATTATACCTATAATATCAATAAATATTATAAATTTCACACTCACCGTTTCTTGACCTTCAATTTTGTTTTACTATTTTGGTTGGTTTTTTTAGTTTTCCTTTGTGCAAGTTTTTTCTTATGTACCCTTTTTCATACCTCTCTATTATATTTATATAAAATACATGAAATTTGTGTAAAATATCATGTATTTTGAATTTATAAAAAGGAATGGAATTTACATATGTACCCTTTGTAGCATATGGCACACTATTATGGGTATGGCCATTGCTAAGCTTCACAGCTCACCTACTGAGAGACTACACAACACTCACACGCATCGTTTGTACCGTCCACTCAATAACAGCATTCTCACACTCCGGAGCTTCCAAAGTACTAACAAACAGAACGCATTTTAAAAACCAAAAACCATTCTCTCTTCTCTTCATTTCATTTCATTTCCCCTGGCTTCTTCCATTTTCTCTTTCAAAACAGCAATGGCTTCTCTTACCGGATCCAATTGCGTCGCTCTCCGTTCCGCCACTTTCGCCGCCACCGGTAACCGTAAAATCACTCAGATCCGCCATTACTCTCCGCTTCTCAATCATCTCCGTCCAGTTTTGGATCTTCAAACTAGATCCAATACTTCGTTTAACTCATCCGGTACTCTTCTTCAATTTTTGTTTTCTTCGTAAAATTATTTTCAGTTTCGCTAATTCGAGAACGCGCGTTTTCAGGTGTGAGAGTACAGGTTGCTACACTGGCGGAAGCGGCAACCGAAGCAGTTCAGAAAGTGGAAGCGCCGGTTGTGATTGTTACTGGAGCTTCCAGAGGTATTGGAAAAGCAATTGCGCTAGCGTTAGGTAAAGCAGGTTGCAAGGTTAGTCGTTAAAAACCGTTAGGCATAAACTGATAATCAAATTGTTCACTACTCATGTTTATTTTTGGTGAATCTCAAATTGTATGAATCGATTCTAGTAGTTACAATAATGAACTCGTAATTTTCAAAACGATTTTATAGCAATTTCCGTAACTTGTTCACGAATCACTAGCTTCTGCATTACCAGTTAAAAAATGTGTGTTAGAGAGTGTGTTGCACTGTTGCTGTTACTCGTTTATTTTTTGTCGTTTTAATTGTTCGTATTTATGTTTAAAATTAAAATATCTAAAGAATATGATCTTGAGGTAACAATGCAATTCCTGGTAATCTTGTTAGAAATCTAGTTCTGTTGTTAGTTTTTTCCCCAAGTTTCTGTCATAAACGGCAATAGTTAGAATTCCTTGTAGATTTGTAGCTCTCCTTAGGCTCAGTTTGGTTGTCAATTAAAATAAGATCATCAATTTATAATCATTCATTTCCAAAAAAGTTCTGGTTGATTTATAAATGTTATAGAGAAGTTTTTTTTTGGCAAATTATAATAGAGAAGTTAAACTAGAGTTTCTTAAAAATTGAGAAGTAGAAGCTAATTTCAGCTTAAATTAGAAGTTAATAAAACTCAGTTATTACAAAATTCTTTTGATATTATCTTTACAAGTGGTTTTGGAGAAATTTATCAAATCCGTCTTTTAGTCCTTGCAATGAAATCAGAGTTGTGTACATTGCTGTAAATGTAATGCTTTTGGATCCTGATGTTCGGTTGCATGAACTTAATATTTGCAGGTTTTGGTCAACTATGCAAGATCATCCAAGGAAGCTGAAGAGGTTTCCAAGGAGGTAGAAAACTGCCTTTTGAAATATGTGTGATTATTTGTTTGTGCATTGTTGCCAACTTGCCATTAATGTTTCTGTTTTTATGCCAATCTAATATTAGGACCATGGTTAAAGTTTATGCTAATATACTGAAATTTCAAATATTAGATTGAAATTTCAAACATAAAATACGACTGAAATTTGATACCGTTACTTTTAATCTGTAATGTTTTTATTTGTACGCAATATACTGTAGATTTTATTTTTTTTATGTAGTGTTATTAGTATATTCATTGTGTCCCAAATATTTGGTAGACTTATAAAGTTGGTGGTGCAGTGCTAGATTATCTCCTCAACAATATTATAGTTTTTGTAAATTTTAAACTTTGATAAGTTTTCCCCCTGGAACAAGGAGTGTCAAGTGCTATAGCACTGAAGATTTGTTTATCAGTGCAATGTATCTATAACTATAATTCTATATGATAATTCATGTTATTTCTCGATTCCAAGCCAAAGTTGTTGATCATTCTATGGTTATTTTTAGCCAGGGTTTCATGGTCTTCTATTTTCATGCTCTATGTTTTGTTCTTTACAAAGTTGAGATGAATTGATAAAAAAGACAGAATTAATGTTAATGACTCGGTTTCTAAATAAAATTACTACTCCCTCCGTCTCAAAATAATTGTCACTTTAGAATACCAATGCAATATTTATTATTTTTTTCCACTATTATGCCCTTATTTATTAAATTTCATCCAACTTAACAACTCCACTAACTACAATTAATAAGTGCATTTTAGTAAATGATACTAATTTTACCATTGAAATTAACACAATTAATCATTTCCTTAAATATCGTGCACAAACCTTAAACGACTATTATTTTGAGATGGAGGGAGTACAGTTTTTCATTATATAAATTTGTTCATTACCATAATTTTTATTTTTGTGCTTTACAGCAGTAGTTCTGTGTGGTTGTAGTTGTATGTTATATCGATGCTTGCTTGATGATATTTGTCGTTTATTATTCTAATGATGTCAGCTATTGTCATCTGTATAATTTGAGTATTAGTGTTCATGCTATTTTACTGGTATTGACTGAACTGCATCAATTTGTTTGATTATTATTTGTAGATTGAAGCACTTGGTGGGCAAGCTCTAACATATGGTGGAGATGTTTCTAATGAAGCTGATGTGAACTCTATGATTAAAACTGTGAGCAGCTACTCTTGAATTATTAGATTGATCTTGTTCTACCTTTGCTGCTTTATTACTTTCACATTTGTAGGCAGTAGATGCTTGGGGAACTGTTGATGTATTGATAAACAATGCCGGTAAGTTGAAAAGATCTTGTGATTGTGCTACCCTTCCTATCTTCCCTCATACTCAAACAAAGATTGTATGGTTATAGGAATAACCAGAGATGGTTTATTGATGAGAATGAAGAAGTCTCAGTGGCAGGAGGTTATTGATCTAAATCTCACTGGTGTTTTTCTTTCCACACAGGTGAATATTTTGAAGAATGAGTCTTGTGTTAAATTTATGTCTTCCCTTTTCTTTTTAATTTGATATGAGACTGTTAATTTTTTTTGCAGGCGGCTGCTAAGATTATGATGAAGAATAAGAAGGTGACAGCAATTTATTCTTTTATTATCCTTCCCATTTTATGATTTCTTGTAGGAATCCTATTCAGGAACCATGGACCGTTCAAGTCATTGATTATTCCTAAAGTGGAATTTTTTCTCAACAATTTCTCTTATTTATCAACAAATCCTGTCTAGGAACAATAAGAATTTTTACCAAAGTTTAATTCTAATTTTTTGTAGTAGTATTCATCTTATTGCTACCTTTAGTCCTAAAGTAGAGTATTTATCTTATTGCTACTTTTAAACGTGAATGCTTGTATTTTTTCAGGGAAGGATAATCAATATTTCATCAGTTGTTGGTTTGATTGGCAATGCTGGACAAGCCAATTATGCTGCTGCAAAAGCAGGAGTAATTGGCCTGACAAAATCTGTTGCAAAGGAATATTCTAGCAGAGGCATCACTGTAATTTTCTAAATTATATGCATTTCTTCCTGATATTGTCAATTGTTAAATTTAGCTAAAAACCCTGTTTTTTTTGCCAGGTTAATGCTGTTGCTCCAGGATTCATTGCATCTGACATGACTGCCAAGTTAGGAAATGACCTTGAGAAAAAGATTTTGGAGGCAATTCCATTAGGTGAAAGCAAGAAATAATTTATTGAAGCCGTAATTTATTGAAGATGTTGTTAACCGCTTAACTTATTATTTGCACGTTGAATTTAGGACGATATGGCCAACCAGAAGAAGTTGCTGGACTAGTGGAATTCTTGGCGCTTAGTCAAGCTGCCAGCTACATCACTGGGCAGGTCATTTACTTAATTGATTTTGCACATGAGTTCCGTTTTATAAGTACATTATACAATACAATACATTTATAACTTACAAACACCCTTTGGATATCATAACTACATAAGTAGCTGATATCAAGCTCAGCCGCCAACTTATCGTAACTCTGAAATTTAAGACATGCTCAATTTATGGTTGGAATTTATTATCTGTCCTATCATGTTAGGGTTCTTTATGTTGTTTTCCAGTGTTTCTTTTTCTGCTTATCACTAAAGTGCTTTTTATACTATAATTACCGTGTTGCAGGTTTTCACCATTGATGGAGGTATGGTGATGTAAATCAGCGATCTGTTTCCCTAGCAATTTGAGCTCCTACACCTAAATCACAGTTCATCCAAATGGTTTTCAACTATTTCTATATGATGATAGTTTGTTCTTTGCTGAGTTTTGCTTGAGCTCTACGTGATTTATAGTAGAATCCTAGTTGAGCTTATTCATGAAATCAAAGGTGTTTTAACAAGGTCGTGTTTAGCAAAATAGGAAATTACTATTATTATATTTTCTGGCCTCTGAGGATCAGTTTTTTCCTTCCTAGATGTTCTTTGCTAGTAGGAACTGGATTATTATGCACTGTTCTTTATTCTGATTATACGCAATAATATATGTGTCAAAGTTAAGTTTTTGTTGCAATTGGTTAGATTATTTAATTTGAGAAAATAACTGTTATTTATTATCTAATTATCGCAAAAATATATTTGTCAAATCTAAATCTTTGCGGCAATTGCTTAGATTATATAGTTTGAGATAATAATTTAATACTCATCAATAATTACAAAAATATTTTATGAATCTTTAATTTTACTTAGTTTTGGAAGAAAAGAAATATTCAAGGGTTATCTTGCAATTTTTTAAACGAAGTCAAGAGATATATATTCAATTGCACGCAATAAAAACAAAATGAAAACGAAATACTAGTCAGAATCTGAACAAGATGTAAATGGTTAATAAAATTGAAGAACAAGATTATACGACACCATATACGACACCATATGAAAGGAAACAATTTTGTAAGGTTTTCGTTGTTACACTTGCATCTCATCTCATCAGGTTAAAATCTGTAATAATACATATTTTCTTTTCTTTTTCAACATTAATTTAAGGAAATTAAGACATTGATATTACAAAGGTGCCCGAGTTTCAAAAGTAACTAGGTGTAACAAAAAAATAAACCCGAAAAATAATAGTGTTCTAAACAAAATCTTCAAATGGCGAAAATTGAAGCGTTAATTTTATCGGGACCCCCACTATAATCAAGTTCTACAAAAGTGCCTCCGCCTTCCCCTTTGGCTAATCTTCCTGGATTTACGGCAATGCATTTCATGCGGTTGGTCTCTTCGCCTTCATTATTAAGAACCTGCCCAGTCAATCATTTATAAATGTTCTATCATGAAATAAAAACAGTGCATTTTACTTGTTCAGCGACCCTGCTCACAGGCATATTACATGTTTAGAAGCACATGCATCTACGTGATGAACGTGTTACTACATTTTCAAGACATGTTTCCTATTTTCACTTTTAATTATAAAACAATCACACTGTTTACAAGATTTGTTGCATAAAATTGTGTTATTTATCTAATTAAAAGTGAAAATAGATAATATAAACTGAAAATAGATAAAATAACATTTTGCAGTATTTTTAAAAAATAAATTCAAGTTTAAACTGAAAATAATTTACCTTGACAAAGTACTTGAGGTCTGAAGGTAAGATAAGAACATCTGGAACCAGTGATAGTTGAAGGGCTTCTGGAGCCAGAGAAAAGTCCAAGGGAACACTTTCCGCCGGTGGATAAAGTGGATAGAAACTGACATAAAATTGAAAGGTATCAATTGTTTGATTTGTTTCTGATGATTGCTGAACTTCACATCAAGCATAGAAACAAGATAACAATATTACCTTTGTTGGTTAAGAATATGGTTTGCAAGTCTACTCAAGCGATCAATAGGTTTTCTATCTGCTGAAATTCGTGATATCTCCTCCCCACTGATCTGCTTGAGAACATCCAAAGTGCAGCAACCAACTTTGACCTGAAACCCAATCCTTGATCATAAAAACTTCTCTACAGATTCAGCAATTAACAAAATCCTATAATTATCATTTGTTTCTTCTTTTGTTTGAAAAGAAAACCAGTAAGTGGAAAAAAAACCTACAAAAATATCCTTCAACATACTGTGTAATATAATGGCAGATGTAGAGTGATATTGACAAATAAGAACTAGAGGTTTCTCAATCTATAGCTAGATTTCATAACCAATATGCTTATAGAGTGTCAGCCAGGTTTTTCATCTAGATAAGCCCAGGTATATTATAATACGGACCTCATCAAACAAGCCATAAGTAGAGGTGTCAATAGAGCCCCAAATTTCAAAGCCCACTTAAAAAAGCCATCACCAAGCCCACTAAATTAAAGCCCCCTAATTGAACAAAATATTTGGGGCTAAGCCCACTCTAAAATCTATTTATTTGTGGGCCTAAAAAAGGCCCACTATAAAGGTAAAAAAAAAGTTTTTTTTCCGGTAAAAAAAAGTTTTTTTTCGGTAAAAAAAAAAGTTTTCTTTTTTTAAAAAAATGTTTATAGAAATTTTGAGGCTTTGGGGCCTTTTGATTTTTTTATTTGTGGGTTTGCATGAACGTGGGTTTTTTAATCTTGTGAATTTTCAATCCCCCTTACTATGTGGGCTGGGGCCTAAACTTCAGAGCCCCATGATATTGACACGTCTAGCCATAAGAGTCTGTTATCCAAATTGGAATACCTCATTTGCTTCGAAGATTCCAGGATTAGTGAGACTGGCTATCTGATAATAAAAGAAAATAATATAAGTATCAATGCCCATATTGAAAGATATTCTGCTGGCATACATTTCTGAAGATTAACTCTTAAATGCTTTAAAAACATTATACCTGAACCAGAGGTTGACTGATATCAAACGCAGGCTGCAAAAATAAATTATGTAAATCAGTTTTTGTATCTTTAATTTGAGTAAACTAAAATAATGGCTAATGAATCTGAGATTTATCATTACCTGAGGAAAAACAAAATCATGGTTAGCATCCCGTATAGATGGTACAAGGAGAACACGTACTGCTGAATCCATACTTTCTACATAATCTTCCAACTGGGAACAGCAAATGCATCAGGGTGGAGGTTAGAACTTCGGGCATAACAGAAGAAAATTTCAAAAACAAATCTTATTGAAGTTATTACCTTCCTCAAGACTTCCAAACGAAATATTTCATCAAAATCCCTGTCCACAGTTCCTTTCTTGATGTCTGGGTGTTCAGAATCAATAAATGGTCCAAGCTGAGATAAAATGCAATTGTTAACATAACACCAAGTTTGCAATCTCATGATCTAGCTAATACTGTTTAAGACCCTAAGCCACTAATTGTGATTAAAAAGAAAGATGTAGACTAATATAGGTGGTATAATTACCAATACAAGCAACTGTGGTGGTCTTCGCTTTGCATAAGCCAGCAGTTCTACAAGAGGCTCAAAAAACAAATTGTCGGTTGTAGTAAAAGGTCCAGCCGCAATAATCTGTTAAGCACAAGAGCATGTTTAAACTATAAATTACTAACAGAAATACAGTATGTATAGGGTTACGCCGATAATATTTGAAGAATTTGCAATGTGGAAATATATAATGTTTCAATTGTAACCTAAAGCGAAGATTGGCTGTGTTGCATGAGCGCCTTATGATTATTCCTAGGCTAGCTAGATAGGATGTTACTATGTTAGGCATTTTGCTATTATGAAAATGACACTTCAGTGAAACTGTAGAAGAAAAGTTTCTAAATGATTTGAAATAATTCATTATTAATAAAATGTCGTGCAGAATTTAGTTTCCAGGATAACTCATTAGCAAACAAAAAATGGGATGCATACCATTGATAACTCTCTTTGATTACAAAGCAGTTCAGTTGGCTGATTCTCCTTATCAATAGCTTGCTTCTTTGAAGGATTCAAATCCTCCTTGGCAACAGAGGTAGGTATATAATCCACCAATTTAGATGCAACTAGGCAATGCCCGCTGGGATTATGCCCTCCAATTCCAACTACCTATCAAGATGAAGCCTTCCCGTTATAACTTTTAATTATGATACACAATTGCACATTTGAAACCTACAATTTAACTCGATGTTTCTTACTCACCTGACCAGGGAAAACTGAATAATGGCTTAAACGTTGCAAGTCCAGGCGGACACATTCCCCTCCAGAATGCTCAATACTGTTGAGGTATCACCTTATTAAAAAACAAATTTATGTATAATATATAAACTAGAAGAGATAAATGTAGCAAATATATGATAAGTAGTGTTGTATGTGATGTGTTTGATTCTTCGGTGGAAAAATTGATTTTCATTGAATTATTGCAAAATTTATTTTGGTAAAGAGTGAATGTAGTAAAATAATTTATGTTTAGATAAATTAACGTAAAAATAAGTTCTACAATAAATTTCATGCTAAAAAATGTTTGGAGCTCTGTAGCACCGACTCTTATGGAAGGCGTGTCTGGTGCCCGACCCAGACACAACACCGACACATGTGATTGTTCAGTTAAGTCATTTTTTATTTTTTTTCTTACTGGTGTCAACGTGTCAGTGTCGTGGTCTTGTGTCTGTGTGAATGCTTCATAGGTTTGGAGACAAAAACTACAATCCCAAGATTAAGTTAAGATCCATTATTAAGGCAACATTAATTCTACTATAGAACATCAAAGATATCAAAATCAAAATTATACTTCTACAATCAATTTTGCCTCTCAAAAGTAAAACCAAACATGCACTAAAGATTGTAGAGCCTAAATAAGTCAACATGCCAAAGTAAAACAATGGATCACAGAATATAAAAAAACCCATCATGGCATCCCTTGAGTTGACATAAGACCTAATCAAATTAAATAGACTGACTTATTTCCCCTAAGAGTATTTGTTCTAAGTTGTTCGTAAACACATCCTAAAGAGTATTTTTTTGAAGAAGCATCCTAAAGAGTATTTGTCTAAACAATTCTTATCAAATCCAACATATTGGCAATTCTTATGTATGTATGAAAAATATATGGAGATCTAATAGTTATTCACCTGCTCTGCAACATGACAGACTTCTCATTGAGACGGCCTTCTCCGTCACAACAAATCATGCCAACGGAAAAAAAGCTTCTCTGTTAAAGCATATTACTTCAAGTTATTAGACAAATTTCCCCTTAGGCAAAGAACATTCAATGTAAATGTAGACCAGAATTAATGCACATGTTAAAATCAAAATAGCATGAAAATTTCATTGGCCAAGAGCCAATAAGTAAAATTTGGTGCTTAATGAATTTGCCATCAAAATTATGAGTATGCATGAGAGAAATGGATGCATTAAACTCACCGGTGAGGCAATTGAAGGGTCTGTTGGTTCTTCATAGAGCCCAGAGGCTACAAGTGCTCTTGCATGTTTTTTAATCCGGTTTTCTATAGCATTAATCTACATACCAGTAATCAGGTATCAACAAACAACTGTAAAAGGGAAAATATCTACACGAAAATCTAGAAATCACATACCTTATCCTCAGTCCTATCATACATGAATCTGCAACCTGGTTTCGGCCCTGATCCATGAATCACCAATGAACATCTTTTTCGGCTTATAATTTTCGAAACAATATTGTACTCGTCATTCTCTTCATTCTCGTGATTAAGTTCCTGTTTTCCATTTTCTACGTCAGGTATGGTATTGATGCTGAACTTCACCGCAAACCTATCTGTCCGCTTTGAAAAAGGTGTAACCAGATCAGCCGGCTTTCCAGATGCTAAAATATTTCCATACAAAGATGGTGTATCATGTATAGGCGAATAAACATCTTGACGATTATTCGTTGGTGTGCTGGGAGTATCGTCCTTTGTATCATCGTCATTTAAGATCCTGCATACAAGGATTTTCATCAGAAAAATCTGTCCTTTAACTCAACAACTCCATCTGCTTTATTTAACTATTTCATGACCATTAACAGATACAACAATAAACAAAAACCACTGTACCTAGTAGTCTATCCTAATATGCATCAATAACCTATGTTTCATACCAAAGGGATAGATACTCTGTGTAAATATTTGGTGCCAAATTCTCTGAGGTTGTTTTTGTCCCAATGTGATGATCCCCCGGGCTTCCCTTACGACCCAACAGATACAAGTTCAAAAACAATTTCATGAATAAATAAAAGGCAGCTGACAACTAGCAGAATTTTTTGCAGAAGGCTGGATAATTTTCTTATTTCCACATTTACACACTGATGCAAGCTATAAGGAGGTATATGTAAGGAGGAATGTAATGGGTTTACATGAAAAACAATTCTTATTTTTGTGAAATCTATACATTCAGCCGAACAATTGCGCCTAAAAAACTGCAGATTTTCAATTTCACATAAAAAAAAACCTTAATTCAAATGTAAATGCATGTCCAAAGTTGCGATTAAAGCACCGAAGCAGAATATACTTACATTTCTACATCTCCGATAGAATAAAGATGCAAACCAGTTTCCTCCTTAATAATATCTTCTTTCACATTATTTTGCAGATGCAACAGAAACCCTTCCATTTCAGCATTTTGTACAATTGGTTCATCCAGCTGTCTGTCAAATATCACCATCCAAATTCAAATCGTAAATTTTCCAACAAAAACAAAATTCGTTAAATCAATAAATAAATTCATAACATAAAAAAATTCTAATATCTTTACATCTCACAGATCACAAAGTATAATACAAGTATTTATTCACTGAAAATTCACAAAAAAATAATTAGTGTGAAATTAACAAGATATGAACCTGTTAAGATAGTAAACTTCCCAGCTTGAGACGAGATCGGAAGGGGTGAGACTGTAGTTGATGCAAAAAGTGAGACCTGAAAATTTTGCAACAATTAATTAAGTAGATAAACAACAAATTATTAGCGCTAATTGATTGATTAGGCAAAAGGAAGAAGTAATTACATTTGCTGAGAATCTCTTCTTCTTCGTCGAAATCGAACCCGGCTTTCTTGAATTCTGATTTGATTTCTTCTTTCATTTTTGCGCTTTCTCTTCTCTTCTCTTCGTTTAGGGTTTCTCTGAGTTGAGGTGCCGAATGAAAATGGCGGGAATTTTTCCCGGATTGGGTTTATTTATTATTAGAAAAAGAAAAAAAAAAACATGTTCTTTATTCCTATTATACCCTTTATACGGCATCGTATTCACAGACGCCCCTCTTGCACCCTCGCTCAATTTGCATTTATGTTTGTTTCGTAAATTAATTAATAAATTATCGGAAGAGTTTTTTTTTTTTTGTTAGGTACTTGTAGTGTAGACTTTTTTATTGCAAGAAATTTTTTTTTTTGGTTTACCTCAACTTGTGATATAAATAGAGTTTAAACTCCGAACACCCCTCTTCTCCGTATTTAGAATATGTGAGTTTCAACTCCCATGTTACTTGAAAGAAAAAAATCTTTATTTTTTTGTTGCTAATATAAATTTAGATGAGGGGATTAAGTTACGGTCCAAGGCATAGAAGACAATCGAGGTTCAAATAACACTTACAAAAATTGTTTATATTTTTTTTTGGTAGTGTTGTAAAGTAACGCAAAAATTGTTTATATTTAAATTTCTCTAAAAGTACTATCTAGACTTAAATCCAAAACCTATTTAAGATATGTTTTTTTACCATTGGATCAAGCATTTGGAGTTTTTTTTTTGTTGGGGAAATCAAGCATCTGAAGTTAAAAAAGATTGTTTATAGATATTACTCTTTAAGTTTTTACATTTTATTGTAAGAAAAATTAATATTCATTGGTAAGAAATATTTTTTTCCAAAAAAAAAACATTTAGATATTAAATTAAAGATCAAATACATCGCCACATATCGAACTCTTGAATCTATTCTCTTTCTCTAATTATGAAAAGTATAACCCAATAAAACTCAATTATACCCTAATCTAATTACATGACACATAAGTATTTTTAACTCTTCTGTGTCTTTTGTAATAAATTAAAAAAATCATTATAAGATGAGAGAGAATATATCTGTCAAAAAATTTAGATGTTTTTGTAACAAATAGTCTCTTTTATATAATTGTATCCAAACAAACAAATAGTCTTAATGTAACGTCCAATTTTTTATTTTTAATTATTGAACGTTATAGAGAAATATCAAGAATAATTTTGGAGAAATATACGAAAAAATTAATTATAAATTGTTGATAAACAAAGAGTTCATAATTGATTAAAGGGTTTTGCTAGAAGCCACCCATGAAGGTGTCTTTTAGCAACTCACACCTCAAGGTGTGATTCCCACTTTTTAGTTATAACTTTGCTAAAAGACACGTTCATAAAAATTAGTTGGTGTCTTTTAGCAAATGCTCATAGAATAACTTGTTAAAAGACACCTTCATAAAAGGTGTCTTCTATCTAAACCCTTGATTAAAATACTTAAAATTGGGCATTTAATAACTACTACCAAAATAAGAGAACTAGGTATACATTTTGTCTTCTAATTCCCAAACTATCAACCTAACCTAATGAAGTGATGCTTCTAAAATGTCAAACCCCGCAACTTTCAACGTCATTAATTGTCTTCGTCTCAGTCTCTAAATCTGAAAACAACACTATAATGAGATACAAAATCCAAGTGAATAATACACACAAGTTTAAAAAACGAGTTTTGTTCTCAACCGACGCGGTAGCCGAAAAAATCAACCATGATATCCGCTTTCTTTCCAAAATAGTCTTTAAAAATATACATAATCAATACAAATACATCAAACAAAATATTACTGTTATATGGAGCATTAGCTCATCCGGACAAGTAACTTTTGGGTACAAGACCCATCTATACGGAGCGCATAGCTCATCCAGACAAGTATTTGTGAGGTACTAGACCCATTTATATGAAGCACATAGTTCATCTCATGTAGAGTACAAGACTCATCTATATGGAGCACATAGCTCATCTAGGTAAATAACTGTGAAATACGAGACTCATCCATATGAAGCACATAGCTCATCTCATCCCAAACACGTTTAAAAATAGTATAAATAATTTCCATTATTGTAAGAATAACTTTGAATCTTTCATAGTATATTAGTGTAACTGGTATATTAGTATTCCTTCACGTGTCACAGATATGTATATACACAGTGTATGCAAGTAGCATGACAAATCACAACTACTTATCTTCATAGTTAAATAGTCAAATTAACAGGTAACAATTGGCTGGATGGTTAAAACATGCATCTTATAAAATAATTCATATCTAGTTCAATAGCATTACAAACTCATGTTATCAATTAATCAACTTCAATCTAAAATATTTATAAAGCGCATATATGTATACACAGACAGGGTCGAACTTTGGAGTGTGTAAGGAGCTCAACAGAATTGAGCCTCCCAAAGGTATGGGCCTAAAAAAAAAATTATAGCCTAGTAGTACTACTAAGTACTACCCCACTAAAAACAACTTCTTATTCAAAAACCGTATAGACTTGGTTTTCTTTTTTTTCATTCTTTATATGTGTCATTATTTCATATATTGTTTTGTTGTTTTGAAGTACTAACATTTAATATGCTAAATATGATTATCGTTATTGTGATACATTTTATTCAAAAATGAATTCAATCATTTAAATGAATTATAACTCATTATGATATGATACATCTTGATTTATTCTAAATTTCAATTCTAATGACCGCAATTTGAAATAAAGTGTGGTTATCCAATTTTAATGTCATTTAATTTACAACTTCAATTTCGAATAATTTATGGTTTGTATATGTTATATCAGTTTATATTTTTTGTGTCACTTGTTTAATGTTATAATGTCATAATTCTTTTGACCGTGTGCATATAATATTTGATTCAAATAACTTTTTAAATTCACGATTTCAATCTTAAGTTTGTAACTATTAACTACTTTGGTGTTCATTTAATCACATATACCAGTGTCCATCTGTTTAAAAGATTAAAAAGTACTTAACTTTTCTCGAGGTTAAAGATCCTCAGATTGAAGATGGTGATGATGCTAAGGTCTTTCCAATATATTCAATGCAAAACAATGCACTGGATACATCTTTATTATTTATAAATTTATATAAAAAAAATGCAAACATTTATGAATGATACATAAAAAAGCACAAAATCGTCATAAACTAGATGGGGTAGATTAATGTCATACTTATGTATTTTGACATATTTTTAGTCTATCACTTTATAATATTTGATAACAACTATTCTAATGTTTGTTTGAACAAACTATTCTAATGTTTGTAATTAGTTAAATTCTCATAGCTTATCCATATGTGTAACATATTTTCATTTTATCCATTACAACAATTCATACTAAATGCGTGTGTAATTCTCCATTTTAAATTTTAGATCGGTATAACACTCGATGATTATATATGGCCTAATGCATGAGACTTTACCGGGAGACAACTTAACCTTTTGATTGATTAACAGTAACCATTATTTTTCAACGTTTTACTTTATTCATGTTCAATTTTACTCTCTAGCCTATATCTCTATAAGTTATCTAATAATGGTTGATTAAAATGTAACAGGGTGTGAGAGAAGGAGATTGATGTTTATGCGAAGATCATCCATACAACGAATTCAATTTAATTTATAACAACCCGATTTTCGTTAGATTTATTTTAATTAATTTTTATATGTGTCTATACGTGATTAATTGCCTTTGTATGTATTTTGGTTGGAATTATTAGAATTCGGTGTTAGAAGGGTATTTTAGTCATTTTGGACTTAGGGGGTATTTTGGTCATTGTGTGAATAAGGGTAAATAAGTAATTTTACTGTGAGATTTTTTTTTTTTTTAGTGTTTTAAGTGGAAATTGTTATTTTTACTAAGTTACTAATAGATTGTGGTAATTAGTTAAGAGCCGGTAACTATTCGTTATATTTACCGTGAGAGGTTAGAAACGTTGTGAATTAGTCAATGAGAGTCTTAAGCTCATTAAGATATTTCGAGGGTTAAGTTCATTAGTGTAAAGCCTTTACAAACTCGTGTCATAAGAGAAATCATGGTTCTAACATTCACTACACATAACTTTTGAGAGAGGTAGAGAGAGAAAGAGCTAGAGGAAGAGAAAAAGGGTTAGAAGAAGATCTAGAGAGAGAAAGCTTGGATTGGAGCTTTGGAGCAAAAGTGAGGCTAGAATTCTAATTCTTGAAGGTTTGAGGTAGGGGGGCTAGTGTTCTCTCATAATCTTTCAGTATAATCTCTTTCCTACCCCAACTCATAAGTGCTTAATTATGAAAAGTGATTATTGTGAATTTAATTGATGAAATTCGTGCTCTTATTTTAGTGTTATGTTTGAGTATGTGAATTTGATGATAATTAAGTTGTTGATGTTGAATTTACATACTTAAGATGTATATATGTGAATACTTTGTGTTTTGTTCAAAATTGGTGAAGTATGATATTGTTGTTGTTGGATTGTTGATGAATTCACGGTTAAATGTTGTTGTTGTTGTTGTTATGAGATGTTGTTGTTGATGATTCATGCTATGGGTATTCATAATTATGGAGTTGTGGTGTGAATTGAGTTGTTATTGAAAGTTTTTATGAAAAATGGGTTTATTATGATTTTGGATGTGAACTTAATAATTTGAAGTGGTGTAAGTGTTTATTACAAGTGTTATGACCATATACGATGTTTTGAATTAATTTGGGAAGGTTGTGTTTGAGTTTAGTGATTTAAGAGTGATTATTAAGTGAAAAACGCATTTTTAAGCTGATTTTTGAACTGCTGTGGAGCCCTAAATCGGCCACCGATCCTGAGCTGTTTTTCCAGCTTTTGGTTCAACAAAAATCGGCCACCGATTTTCCGTCAGGCAAATCTGGAAAATATTCACCTTCTTCACCCTTTTCTGTTTTGAATTGGCTTTTGGTGTAAACATGAAAGTTTTAGATAATTTTGTTAGCTTTCCAATGAATTTGGTTTGACTTGAAAATGTTTTGTGTATTTTAAGTTATGATAGAAACACTCCAAGTAGGTCTTGGAATAATTTTACGAAAATTCAGCATAACCACTTCTAAATCAACCTGAAACTTTTGGTTTGTTTCCAAAACTAAAAATTTGAGTAATTAGGATGTTTAAGAGTAATTAACCTATGTCTTTTTGAATCAAACTTAGTTTTCTTTTGATAAGGAATTGGTTTTGCAAAATGATAAAGAGAGACGAACTTTGTGATTTTTATGATTTCGTCATAATTAGCCGGTGAAACGCACATGTATACTCAACTGCACTTATATGTGACCTAAGAGTATACATAGTTGAGACATTATAGTTGTTTTCTCAGTTTTGATTCAATTGCCACAATTGTTTTAAGTTGTAAAACGATAGACGAACTTTGTTGAAAAGACCTTTAAGGTCGAATATCTTGTAAATATTTTGTGATTAGTTTGATATGATTATATGAAAATGTGTGAATGATTGATAGATGTTGAATATGATGTTTATCATAGTATGATGGATTTTCTCCTTTACTTGAATTGTGAGAAATTGTATAGAGTTGTTGATTTGTAATGATGTTGATATTGTTGGTGAATGCATGCATGTTGATGATGTCGGGAGTTGTTGTTGAACATGTGCATAGTGTGTCACATGTTCGTGCATTCATAGTTGTGGGATATTTATATCAAGTTGTGGAATAGTTTATGTGATATTTGTATTGAAAGTGAGGGTAACTTTGTAAAAAGAAAAAGTCAGCCCAAAAAAACTGAAATGAGTTGTTTTCTTTATATATAGTAGATATAGATCAGATTTAACATTTTTTAATATGTAATTTTAATAACGAAGAGAAATTATAAAATTGTAAACATAAAAGGATAAATTTGGAAGTGTAAAAATCACCTCAACAAAATCATGTATTCTTTTTAGAACTAAATTTATGTGCAATTATTTATATGTTTTAGGTACGATTCTTCACATAAAATTTATTATTTACGGTTATAACAAACTTTAAAAGTATTCAACAAAAAAAAACTTTAAAAAAATTGTAAATTTTAAAAAAATCATGGCAGATACGAGTATTTTGTTTTGAAGGGAGTTGGTGTGAGTATGTTATTAAACAAACATCACATGAAAAAATCATGCATTTATTTTTTTTTGACAAAGAAATCTTTTGAATTTTGCTCTTCTCCCATCAAAAATTGCTCGCTCCCAACCAAACTTCCGAAAATACTCTTGCATGACTTAAGTCAAGCTGTGTGAGTTAATCACGCAGGTTATAAACCCCACGTGAGTTAGCCCACGCTGATAGTTCAGTGTGAATTTTCAGCGCGAGTTAAGTGTCGATGAGTCTAAGTTTAACACATGCGTGACTTAACTCATTCCAGGGGTATTTTCAGAAGTTTGGTTGGGAGTGAACAAATCCTGTTGGGAGAAGAGCAGAATTCTAACATTCTACTTTGTTTTTTTTTTTTTTTTTTTTCTCTTTACACTTTGACTTGAAGATGAACAACAAGGGTGGTTAATCCAATGAATCTCTAATCCTTTAACCAAATAGAATTTCTAAAATGAAGGAATATCAAGTATATTTTGAATGAGCTAGATCTCGTCGACATGACTTCCTATACCCACTTATTTTTCGGGAGTATATTTATGGACTTGCTTATAGTCATAATTTTAATAGATCTATTTTTGTGGAAACTGTAGGTTCTGACAGTAAATATAGTTTACTAATTGTAAAACGTTTAATTACTCGAATGTATCAACAGAATCATTTAATCATTTCGGCTAATGATTCTAACAAAAATCCATTTTGGGGCTATAATAAGAATTTTTATTCTCAAACAATATCTGAGGGTTTTGCCATCGTCGTGGAAATTCCATTTTTCCTAGAATTAAGCTCTTCCTTAGAGGATGCAGAAATCATGAAATCTTATAAAAATTTGAGATCAATTCATTCCATTTTTCACGAAGCTTTTGGTTTGCCAACACTCGAAATTTTACCTCCTCTTAATTACTAGTAAAACCATTGATTTATACGTTGACAATTTTGATGCCGAAAGAGTTCAGATTAAGAGTCTAAACAATGTCATCCAACTCAACAGTCTTAATATGCTTGTGATAGAAATACTTAAACACCTGAGGACCAAATCTGCAATTTTTTATTTCATCTTTTTATTAATAATAAGTATCTTTTATTTCTTCTTATTATTTATTTACATTGAAATGAAATTTCAGGCCTAATCTCATAGCCACAAATCACAAATTTCATGTCAAGAATCCTCCGGAGTGGGTGCAGCATGATGTTGCCAATGGAGCACATGTGAAGCGTGTCCTTTTCATTGCACAAGGTCCTTATGCGGTTGAACTCATTGATTCTTTAAGATTAATATAGAGTATTATAACAACACTTTGAGGTATTACTTAATAAGAGTATTTTAACATGTTTTATGTCTTTATAGCAACTCATGATAAATTACCTAACAAAGACATAAAATTGTTATCTAGAGCTTAGATAAGTTTTTTTTTTGTTATTAGTATTAGTACACCTCTTAATTGTTGACTTGCTTACAAAGAAATAACATATTTCTTTTACGATGGTGTTACTATTTTGCTTATGGTTTAATGTTTTCCATTTGATTGTCAGTCTGATTGGATTAAATAGCGGAAGTGAGCTTCTAATAACTTATGTTGTGTTATGATACCTGTGTTGTATTGTTGTGATGTTTGTGCAGTTTCTAAATCATCACTATTGTGGTTCTCGATCAAACAAAAATGATATTGAAGTTTGTATTGTTTTGTTACGAACAATTAGATTTTTCTTATACCAAACCAAATTTAAAATCTATAAAAATATTTTTCGTTCTATTTTTCAGATTTGAAATTTGTTATTTTTTTGTCTAACATTTTTTTCTTTCGAAACTAACTCATGTTTTGAGCACCTATATCAACTTCTCATTTGCATTATATCTACTTGTCATTAGTGAGACATATTTTACGCAAAAATGAATCCAATCATTTAAATGAAGTATAACTCATTATGATATGATGCATCTTGATTTATTCTAAATTTCAATACTGATGACCGCAATTTGAAATAAATTGTGGTTAGCCAATTTTAATGTCATTTAATTTACAACTTCAATTTTGAATAATTTGTGTTTTGTATATGTTATATCAGTTTATATTTTTTATGTCACTTGTTTAATGTTATAATGTCATAATTCTTTTGATCGTGTGCTTATAATTTTTGATTCAAATAACTTTTTAAATTCATGATTTCAATCTTAAGTTTGTAACCATTAACTACTTTGGTCTTCATTTAATTACATATACCAATGCCTAGTTGTTTAAAAGATTTAAAAATACTTAACTTTTCTTGAGGTTAAAGATCCTCATATTGAAGATTGCGATGATGCTAAAGTCCTTGCAAAACATTAAGTGCAAAACAATGCATTGGATACATCTTTATTATTTATAAATTTATATTAAAAATACAAATGTTTCTTAATGATGCATAAAAAAGCATGAGAAATATTCTAATGTTTGTAATTAGTTAAATTCTCATAGTTTTCCATTTGTATAACATATTTTCATTTTATCTATTACAACAATCCATACTAAATATATGTGTAATTCTCCTTTTTAAATTTTGGATCGGTACAACACTCAAAAATTATCTAATGGATGGAGGCTTTACATGGAGGTAATTTAACTTCTTGACTAATAATGACTATTATTCTTCAATTTTTACTTTATTGATGTTCATTTTACTCTGTATCGTATATCTTTATAAGTCATCTAATAATAGTTGATTAAAACATAATAGGGTGTGTAAGAGAAAGAGATTGATGTTTCTCTTGAGATCATCCATACAATGAATTCAATTCAAGTTAATATTGATAAGTTAACTAATTTTCTATTAGAGTTTTCAATCAATTAAAGTTAATATCAATAAGGTATTTAATTTTCCAAAGCGTGTTTTGTAACAGCCCGATTGTCTCTAGATTTAATTTTAATTGTTTGTGTGCGATTAAATTGTCTATGTGTGTATTTTAATAGGTTTTCGGTATTAGAAGAGTATTTTGGTTATTTTGTGAGTAAGGGTAAATTAGTAATTATGATGAGGAATATTTTTAGCGTTTCGACTGAAAACCATTATTTAGTAAGTTATTAGCGGGTAGTAGTGATTTATTTTATAACCGGTAAGTGATCATTATTATTATTTTAACCGTTAGTAGAGAGAAACTTGGGGGTTGGTTTATAACGGTTGTGAGTCCAGACCCTAAGAGGGTTAAGCCCAAAGTGTAGAGGCTATATAAGTATTAGTCATTAAAGAAATTAGGGTTGTACAATCATTTTACAAGTTTGAGAAGAGGGGGATAGAGAAAGGGGGCAAGAGGAAGAAAGAAGGGTTAGAGAGAAAGATTGAAGAACCCGTAGGAACTCAATTGAAGTAGTTTGTGCTAGTGTTGTTGCTCATTGAGATAAGGAGGTTAGTTTTCAATTATAATCAATTAGTTGTAGCTTCTTCCCTAATTCTATGCATAAGTGCTTATTTGTTAAAGTGATTATTATGATTTTAATTGATGAAATGATGAATTGTTGATGAATTCACTTCTGATTGTTGTTGTTGTTGTTATGAGATGTTGTTGATGATTGAAGCTTTGGGTAATCATAATCATAGAGCTTGTTGTGAAATTGTGTTGTTCTTGAGAAATTTTATAAAAATGGGTTAAATGGTGATTTTTGTTAAAAGGATGTTTTGGTTCAAGTTTTATATGGTTTTGAGTCCCTTTTGGTGTTTATAAACGTTTGGACAAACCATGGGATCAAATTTGGGTTAAGGGGATTCAAAATTGGGATTTTTGTGTGAAAAATGGGTTTTTCACGAAAGCAGCCTGTCATAACTCGCCATGACAAGTGATTTACTCGTGGGGCGAGCTGTACTGTGACAGCATCCCCTGTTTCGCGTTCTTGCGTCTTTTTCACATATTTCTGTTAAGGTGTTTAAGAGTATTTAACCTATGTTGTGATGGATCTAACTTGGTTTTGTTTTGAAAATGATTTGGTTTTGCAATATAGAAGAAATAATACGAATTTGTCGTAACTTTATGATTTGGATGATTTTGTCGTAGTCGGTCGGTGAAATGCACATGTATATTCAACTACACTCATATGTGATCTAAGTGTATACATAGTCGAGGCCCTAGAGTTTATTTATTTGGTTTTGGTTCAATTGTCTCAATTATTTTAAAGTTGTAAGATGAGAGACGAACTTTGTCGAAAATGATTCCTTAAAGCCGATTACCTTATAAATCTTTGGTGAATGACCTTATATGGTTAAATGAAGATATGTGGATGATTGTTAGGTGTTGAATATGATGATATCATAAAATGTCGTATTTTCTCCTTTGCTTGAATTGTGAGAAAGTGTATGAAGTTGTTGAGCCATATTATGTAGTTAATGTTGATTAATGTATATATGACAATTGATGTTGATGTTTGTTGATAATAATGCAAGGACTCTTGTTTGAATTGTGAATTGTTGATTGTGTGGACAAAAATACTTGATAATGCAATTGTTGTTGGAGTTAATCAATGTAAGAGGAGGTGTATTTTTACATTGTTGATGGATGTATATGTTGAAAGTTGTGCATTATTGGTTTTTGCTTGTATGTTCATGCATCATAAATCATATTGAGTCATATGAGAAATGTAAAAGGAGGTGTACTTTTACATAGTTGAATCGTAAGAGGAGGTGTACTCTTACATGAGATGTTCGGTTGGCATTTAGTTGTCGGAGGTATGGTACCACATGCGTCGTATATAGGTGCATATCATAATGACATGAGTCTTAAGTGATGTATGTGAATGATGATTGTTGTTGGTAGGGTGTGTGATGAATATATACTCGTGACATTATAATTGTTGTGTGTATACATATGAAAGTTAATTGCTTCTGGTGATTAATTGAGGTTTAATTTGATTCATTTATGTCAAATTGTTTATGTTGATTATGATTGATATGAAGCTTACCCCCAGCGGTTTTGACCGCCTACCTGTTTGTATGAATGGGTAGACAGAGTGCAGGAGTAGTTTGCTTTTGGTGAGTGCTTGGATAGCTGGAGCTACTCTCCGTTATCGTTCCTTGGAGTCTTAGATTAGGCTTTGATTTAGGATGTCAGTCTTTATATTTTGTTGGATTTTGTTGTTTCTGAGATTTGACCCTTATACCGGGCTTTAGAGATTTTATATGATGATGTATATTGATCTCATTGCATGTATACTTGGAAATGTATAACTTTATATCCGCTACGACTGTTGAGAATTATACATGAATGTTATCGTTTTGTTATTTGTTGATGACATGACGTCTATTTCTTGAATAAATACTTTATTCGCGTGTTTTATCGCTTTAATAGAAATAAGGCGTTACATGTTTTAACTTCGGTAATATGCAACACTTTTCTTTGCAATGTGATTTTTCATTATTTTGGTGAGCCCAGTGTACATAAAAAATATTAACACACAAAAAAAAAATCTAATTGAGAAAGCTATGAGATGTACTTTGCAATGTTATCGTTTCATTATTTTTGTATAATGTAATTATGAAAGCTATGATTTTAGCTCATTAAGAAAAAGAGACAAGACATTAGAAAATATAGAAAAACTTTCGTTTGTTAATGGTCAAATTGTATCAAGAACGTGATGATTTTATAAATGATATCGAAATCTTTTGGTTAAAATGGTTAGTATCTGTTTATTTAATTTTGATGTTAATGTTTTTATTTTAATTTTGTTTTTTTAAATTGTTAGGGAATGTCTTGTTCGCTTTATTTTTATGCTTGTGCAGTTTCTAAGTCATCACTACTGCTGTTCTTGATTAAACAAAAATGATATCGAGATTTGTATTGTTTTGTTGTGTGCAATTAGATTTTCCTTATACCAAACAAAATTTACAATCTATAAAAATGTTTTCTTTCTGTTTCCCATATTTGAAATTTGTTATTTGCTTGTCTAACCTTTTTTTCTTTCAAAACTAACTCGTGTTTTGAGCACTCGTCATAACTTCTCTTTTGCATCATTCTATCTATTTGTCATTACTTTATCTATGAATCTGTTGTTTTGAAGTATTATCATTTAATGCGCTAAACATGATTATCATTACTCTGATATATTTTATGCAAAAACGAATCCAATCATTTAAATGAATTATAACTCATTATGATATGATACATCTTGATTTATTCTAAATTTCAATTCTAATGACAACAGTTTGAAATAAAGTGTGGTCAACCAATTTTAATGTCATTTAATTTACAACTCCAATTTTGAATAATTTGAGTTTTGTATATGTTATATCAATTTATATTTTTTATGTTACTTGTTTAATGTTATAATGTCATAATTCTATTGATTGTGTGTATATAATATTCAATTCAAATAACTTTTTAAATTCACGATTTCAATCTTAATTTGAATTTACAACACCAATTTTGAATAATTTGAGTTTTGTATATGTTATATTAGTCTATATTTTTTATGTTAGTTGTTTAATGTTATAATGTCATAATTCTCTTGATTGTGTGTATATAATATTTGATTCAAATAACTTTTAAATTCACGATTTCAATCTTAATTTGTTAACTATTAACTATGTCAGTGTTCATTTAATCATATATATCATTGTCCCTTTGTTTTATAGATTAAAAAGTACTTAACTTTTCTCGAAGTTAAAGATCATCAGATTGAAGATGGTGATGATGCTAAGGTCTTTCCAAAAATTCAATGCAAAACAATGCATTGAATACATCTTTATTATTTGTAAATTTATATAAAAAATACAAACATTTATGAATGATAAATAAAAAAGCACAAGATTGATATTCACCAAAAAAAGACACGGGACAAATTAATGTCATATTTGTCATTTTGTAATATTTTAGTCTATCACTTTATAATATTTGATAACAACTATTCTAATAATATTAATTGTAATTTTAATACAGTAATTATAATTTAATAAAAAAATATACACATGATATATTTAATATTTATAAATATATATATTAAAATTACAAATATTTGTAAATTATATATAAAAAACACGATACTCATTAACATATCGTCTTTATCATTGATGAGATATTTACTATTTTAAATATTTTTGGTCTACCAATTTATACTATTTAGTAACACTCTTATTTGTTAACACTCATGTTTTTAGATTGTTTTGACTTATTTGTTATACAATTTGAAGCATAAAATCCTCCCAAAATTCGAATCTTGTTGCATGTGTGTTGCCTTTGTGCTGATTCATTTTAGATTATATATGCCGGAACCATAATTTACCAATTCAGATTTTATAATCCAAAATATCCATAATTTACTAATTCATATTTTATTTATAATCCAAAATAACCATAATTTACCAATTCATATTTTATAATCCAAAATATGTCAATTTAACCAATATTGTTGTGTTGAAATACCAGTCTCAGTAGGGGTTTAACACATTTTAGATTATAAAATCAAAATCTTAGTTCTACATGTCGTCACACACATATGGACTTTATGGTTTTAGAAAAAGACAGTTTCTTTTTTAACCTTACAAGTTTATCGCGCGCTCTACAAATTTTAAATTATATAGTCCAAAAAGCTTAAAAGTACGTTAAAAACACCTTGCAATACCTTCAAACGTTTTTCATAATCTAAAACAGTTGCGGCGGGTAGAAAAAAGACCACTCTTTAAGAAATACGGTTGTTCAATGATAGAGTTGTTGATTGTAACTTGGTCATTTCCTCTGCATCTAGGGACGACTAGTCTACGCAGTTTCAGTTTTCTCATAAATTAACTTAAATAATGTGGTTTTGTCAAAAGAAAACTTCAATAATGTAGTTACAAACTCCATTAAAAAAACTATGTTGGTACAATGATGTTGCTATAACAAGTTGGAATACTTGTTATACTTTGTTTAATTCTTTTTTACTTATAAAAATTCCTCATTATGTCATAAAATTTTGAAATGTGTTTTTATATTGCTAAAACTATAGCAACTACTCACATAATGTTGAGAGTTTTTTTAGGAGTAATGTTATGAGAGTTGGTAATATATTTTTTTAAGGAAGAATATATGCAGACTATAATTTGGGAGAGATAATATCTCATTTAACAAGTTGAGTGTTTCATCGTTAATGGCAATGAAATCATATCTGTACTACGAGAGAAAATTCTAAGATTTGGTTACTAACATTAAAATACGGAGATAACTTCTTCAACTAAAAAGATAAATTGACTCTTATTTATTTCCAATTAAATAATTGTATTCTCTATTTTTCTCATCTCTCTTATATGTCATCTATCCAATAGCTGGATTTGGATAGATCAATTTCTTACTCTATCTACATACTAATACTTCTCTACCTGTGCGATGGACGGGGACAAATTATGTATATATTTTTTCTCAGTCAAAAAGTGTTCATTTTAATCCCAATAAAATTATTCCACAAACACTTATAGTCCTCCCTGTTGAAATGATGAAGATCATAATCATGTTTATAGAAGAATAGAAGAAGAAATTTAAAAATCATTTCAAATAAGTTAATAAGACCATTTAACCCACCACATTCTTTAAAAAACAAAAATTAACCCACAAAATGTTTGGTAATCATCACCGGCTATCATTATAGTAAATCAAATATTAGGACAATAAAAAATATCAAAGTATCACATGTTCACATGTAAGGTTAGTACTTGTTCTAAGAATATGAACACTAACACTAATAACAAAAAAAAACAAATGAAGCCTCAGTATTTTATTATACCGACTGGAGAAAAAAATTAAACATTATTTTGAAATATATTTGATACAAATCTTTTTTCCAAAGGTAAGGGCACACGAATAAAAACTAACTGTCACCACTCACCACCACGGTCCTCACACCCTCGTTTATAACTCCTGAAAATAAATTCCATATAGAGTAAATTCATCCCTTACGTAAAAACAAAAAATGTTATAGCTGAATATCCAATTGTTTGTCATATGAATGCATATATGTCAACAAGAGGTAGAATTTTAAACCATGCACCAGCAAAAGATGTGCTAAAAGAATTTGTGCAAGGAACCATGAATATGAATAAAATATCTTGCAACATCCTTCTGTTTTTCGAAATTTTTGTATACTTTAATGGTAAATCAAACCGATGAATGAGAAAAATAGAGTACATAATATAATGCAAAATAAATATGAATGAAACAAAGTATTTAAATTTAGCTTTTATAAGAAAAAGAGGTGATCACATTAGAGGAAGAATAAACCCACCAGTTGAAACAAAAATAAAAAAGGTGATTACCGAACAAAGGGAAGAATGAGGAATATGAACACTTGTGGCTGAGGGAAATAAAATGACATGTTGGTCTTCATATCAAGATGGCGAACAGAAATGAAGAAGCTTTCAAAGTGAGGGATTTACAATGAGAAAGTGAAGAGATGTAGAGGAAAGGTAAAATTGAAAATTTTAGTGAAAACTTGTCTAAGCTGAGACGAAGGTGCATGCTCGGAGTTGTGTCAATAGATATATGAAGACAAGGATTACTAATGATTGCGGGGGAAGTAGTCGATTGAGACTGAGCAATACCTCTAGTCATGTCGTAGTGAAGGTGGAAATGCAGGAAGAATGTGTCGAGTGAATCAGGGGTGAAGCCAGAAATTAAACAATGGGGGGACCAAGTTTAAAAAGTATACTCTAGTTAAACAAAAAAAAAAAGTTCAAATGTACTACATATATGAGAAATTTAAGCTACATTTGATGTTAATATTGAAAGAAGATAGAAAAATTAGATTCACTTATGCATATAATATAAGACTTCAAATGAAAATGCTAATGATGGAGGGACCGCATTGACATTTCTAGTGAAATAACAACATAAATAGCAATATATTAGTAGTATAAAAAAATTGGGGGGACCATGGCCTCCTTTGGTCACCCCAGTCCCTCCGCCCCTGGAGTGAATGTGTGAAGAAGAATGAGGGTGGAGTTTCGGGAAAAGTAATGTTTTTTCTTCTTCAGTGAATGGTAATATACGTGGAATTAGTTGAATTGGTAGGATTAATTGAAACAAGTTTTTCACATAAGTTGGAATTTGAGAAAGGAATGCCAAGGGTGTGTACAATTTTTTTTTTGTTGGCACATTGAAAATTAACTCATGCAAATGAAATTGACCATTATACCCTTAATTAGTGGGATTAAGAAGATGAAGGGTTGGACAACGTGTTTAGGCGAGATTAAAAGGCAATTAGGCATGAAATCTTGGTTGGCGTATTATTCTTCTTTGATAAATAAAAGACGTGTGTGCAAAATATATAAAACATATTCCAATATTGAATTAATAATGTATGGTAGAAGGGAAGTTGCAGAAAATGTACGACAATGTTTTAGCTATTCAACAACATTGACCACCAAACAAGATACACGACATAAAGTTGTGTTACAATTCAAGTCTCTGCTCAAGCAAACATATCACACCCACAATAACACTCGTGTAGAGCATGATAATTTTTGCAACCGTGTAAACTGAAATCGCGTCACTATAATAAGCACATTATTAGATAACTAACACTAGGTTGCACATGCATTACCATTAGAGATTCCCTAAGAATATCATCTAGTTTGTGCATGTAGATTGCTCCTAGTACTCAGTTTCATCCATCAATTATTCATCCATCAATTATTTTCGGGTGTTCCGCCTATATACAGCGCATTTTGTTTGTATGCTCAATTTCACTGGTCTCTGTTCGTTTTGAGCAGAAGTCTAGTTGTTTAATAAAATTTGCTGATAATTTTTTTTTTTATTGAGTGGGCGAGAGAAATCAATGTTTGTTTCCATAATTTATGAGAAGAACTTGTAGCTCTTGGCTTGAACAATGATATTCCTCATAGCACCAATTGGGGATAGTGTCATTATCATGACCCCAATAACAATGCATATCTGAAATAGAATAGAAAGGGAAAAAAGAACAAAATCAATTAGTCTCATTAATGTGCTAATTGAGTTTGGTAAATGCTCGTAATTAACCTACCCAATTAATTGTCCAAGACAAGCCAAATTTCTCGGGTTTCTTGAGTCTAAGCCAGATGATACAGGGCAGCTGCAAGAATAATAGTAGTATATAACTATTAAGACAATAATAGTAGTATATAACTATTAAGACAAATTAGGCTCGTATACTTTGGTTGTATAATGTATTTGATCATTAATCTTTCATTTAAAACGTTATCTAAAAATTGAATAAGATAGTATGAAAAAAATGGTTTGCTTACGAAGTAAGTTGTTGGGGCTAAGGCAAACCCTCCAAGGAATCCAAGAAGAGAACCAAAAAATGGGACGCTAATGGCAATGAACATGGTCAACGCTACAAAATAAGATCAAAAAGTTAACAAAAAACTAACGGATGAAGCTTTCATTGATCTAGTGCAACAAGTAGACATACCAACATATAGTGTGCGAACTGATAATCGGAGTGCAAATGTAGGTGCAAATTCCATTTGCTTAACCAAGAGGGTTTCAATCATGTCAAACACTGGCATTGCAAATATCTGTTGCTTACAAAAAAAATGTTAATTATAATATAAAACATCGACCAATAACCATATGTATTAGGTAAATTTAAAATAGACTTAATTCAGTTTCAGTCTCTTATTTCACTATCTCACGAAATTGGTCTCTCCTTTTCTAAATCAATTTTTTTGATCCCTTATTTAGATTTTTGGACTCAAAAGTGATTGACGTGACAAGTTTTATTAACGCGGTATAGAACTTACCATTGGACTAGATTTCATGCCATATCAACAAAACGTTGGTCGCATCATGAGAGTCCAAAAACTAGATTTTAATGTGCGGACCAAAATTACAATAAGCATTAAAAATGACATGGTAACCATTAAATTAATTAACATCATTGACCAAAAAAAAAAATTAATTAACATTGACTCGCCTGGTATCCTCCAATGACGTGGATAACAACAAACAAGTTAGCAGCGGCAATGAGCCAAGCAGGATGCTCTAGCGTGATGAGGATGTTATCATCAACGGAGTTTCCGAACATATAGTATCCAATAAAGGCAACAGGGAAGTAGCAGAATGCAACTCCTATGTATGCAAAAATAACTCCTTTCCACATGGGTTTCTTAGAAGGATTCTCTGGGGTTGATGGCATAGTTGCTTGGATTTCAAGAACCACGTTGTGTCCTGCATATGCAAATGCTACATCTCCCAATGCAGATAGGAAATTGAATACAGCATCAGCTGTACTATGTGCTTTGGTTCTATAGTCCACATTTGGGGCAACCCCTTTTTTAAGTGAAGCACCCCATGCTATGGTTGAGTATCTGGTTAATTAATTCAAAACATTCGGCTTAGCTTCAACATCACATGATTAAAATAAAACAATAAACCACAACAGCTGCACTCAAAGATGTATATTATATATAGAGAGTTCGACGCGCACACACACACATATATAATTAAATTACTTACGTCAAAGACATAACAGCTGCACTCAAAGATACAGCAGAAATGGAGTTCAAGCTGGGGCATTGAGCAAGAACAAAGTTGACAGAAGCGAAAATAATAATCCAATATGAGGTTTTGATCTCTTTGCAATCAGGACAAAGAGTGTCATGGACTTTCTTTAATGATTTCCCCCCAGTGACCATGTACACGATACACGTTCCAACTTCAACAACAATCTGTTGTGGAACCACAATCCAGAGACCCAGTTTCTCTCCAAAGGCTTCTTGACCCAACTCATGATACCGATCCAATCTCTTTCCGGGAACTATTTCGTGCATCTCAACCATTTGCCATATAGTGTAGAAGGTAATGACCCATGACATGATAAGAATTGTAACGCCAGGGCCCCTGTTATTTGACAGAAAATATATATAATAATGAATTGATAATCATATTTTCCAAGTTGAAAAAATGATAATATAAACTACGAGCTACTTCTACGATGCTCAACACAAATGAATTGACCTGCTTAACTCCTTACCCTACTGACACCAACATATTGCTCTATCATGAAGTTTCACGAAAAATAAACTGGGATGTTTAGCATGATAAACCATACATTTCCTCTGGTATATTTAATCAACCTTGAAAGTCAATTTTAAACCAGTCTTTTATAGGTCAATATTAGAAACACCCATAAAGCATATGTTTAATTCGAGTTTTAGTCCTCCTACTTTTATTTGTTTGCGGAATTAGTCCCCTTTTTTAATTCAGATTTTTGAACCAAAAAGTTGTTAAGTGATGTGTGAAATCATCCAGCTGAATTTACAATATAAAAATATAACGTCTCATCCATTTTTTTTATTCATCATATCATCATTCTTAAGTCGAAGATTTTGAGTGGGAAAGCAAAAAACAAATTACAAAAAGAAGACCAATTATGTGAGCGAGTGAAAATAGAAGAACACCGTTTCCATTAACTCTACAATATAGAACTAGAATGTATTCATACCAGCCCATATGGGACATTGCATATGGAAGGCTGAGAACACCAGCACCAACCATGGCTGTTAGATTGTGAAACGCTGAATACCACCATTTGGCATTTCTTGAAGCAGTCACAGGAAGCCAATCATCAATGGCCTTTTGCTTGGCATCAGCCTGATTTTTTTCTACATCATGGTGATTAATTTCTTCGCCTGCACCCATATCTCAATCCTTCACGATCCCGATCAGCTTGAAACTATATACGGCAAGCAGCACATTCAATAGTTTTGGTTAAGGTGGGTGAGTGGAGTAAATTTGATAGCATAAGCAAATGGTAATGATCATTTTATCATTTAAATAACATATAGAGAAGAGTTATAATTAGAAAAAAGTTAAAAGTTTTTTGTTGCTAGAGTAGTTCTAGCCACTAATTATTTTCTTGATGAATTGTCTCGGATCATCATCCAGGTGTGCAATTATGCATGGTTACATGTTACTCTTAAGTTGTTTGATTAGAGGAAAAAGTAGCTTGAATTGAGACATTTTGAGGTGATTCTTGGACCATGGTCCATGGTATCCCTGATTCCTTGGAAGACTTTTGCAACAGAGTCAAAAAGTTAACGAATTACTAAGAAAGTTACATTCTAAATTTGGCCGAACGTACTTACTAAAAGAAGACATATTGGTGAAAAAACTTCAACTGTTCTCTCTCATCCCCATATATTAAACAAGAACAAAAGGAGACTTATCTGTGCGAAAGTTACAAAAATAGAAAGCATTACAATTCTTGTTAATTTAATTTTACAAAAAAATAAAAACTTTTTAAAATGATTTATGTGAGTCTAAGTGTGATTTAACTATTTGTTTCGTAACTCACTAAATTACATTAAATAAAACCTTTAGGAAAAAAACTTATATTAAACCGTCTGGCAAAGATTAAAATACAAGTTTTTGGTGTGTGTGCTATAACTTTTTTTTGCTAGGAATTACAACATTGATTGCTTGTTTTACAACTATCAATATATGTCTCTGCAGCATACATATATTGCAGAAGAAACATTTGCAAAATTGTCATTACAATAATATATTATCATCATTTTCTTACCGAGCCGACTGACATAACCAAGTAATTTGGTTAAACAACTAAAGAACTGAAGCACTTATAACTCCCATTTGATTCACAGCTATTTGAATCTTCCATGTTCAGGCCTTGCGCTCCAAAAGAAAGATACCGACTCATCAGTGTTTTCTTATCGAAAGAACCATGTTTGTAGTTCAAATGAAGGGTGCCATCATCTTTTATCGATCGATTGGAGCAAGAGGGCCCCATTATATCAAGACTCTTTTGTTTCTTGAGCGAAGAAAGAGAAACCACAGATAATTCTTGAAAAAGATTAGGAGTTGAATGAGTAGGAAGAGTAACATGTGGATTTAGCTGAATTACTCCTTGCATGAGGCCTGCAGTGAAATTCATTTTGGAGGATGGACTTGGAATAGAATTCCTTATAGATTGTGCTCTAATGGAACATGGTTGTGAGTATCTTTGCCTCAAAGGGATTGGAAACTCTTCCATGTTTTTGCTTGAACTGAAATGATCAAGTGAATCATCATCTTCCAATTCTGAGAAAGTTGCTTTTGTGTCTTTTCTTCTAGGCCACCTTAGAAGAAACTTTAAGCGCCTTGCAGCATAATTGACAGAATTCAACTTGTTGTTATATGGGGAATTTGCAGCATCAGAATTGTTTAGTTCACTTGAACATGAATATGATTCGAGACTTGTTTGATCATAATCGGCATCAGATGCATTCTCAATTCCAGTGTACAAGAATATCTCTGCATCTGGTATTCTAAATGAAGTCCCAGGACTACCTCCATTTACATTTATTTGGATCTTCTGCAACGGCTGCACGGTGCAGCTTGATTCAAAATTGTACGAACTAAGCTTACAATTTATCCCTCCCGCGGAAATCAACTGATTGATTAAAATATCGGAGGATGCTGATTGTGATCTTTGCTTCAAAAGATCCAAAGGGGTCATCCCATCAGAATCACAAATGTTCAAATCAATTGATGGCACAGACATCAATAACTCCACCACCTCACATTGGATGTTCTCAATCACGGATACATGAAGAGCGGTTTTTCCGTCGTTGTTCTTAACATTGATGATGTCTTGTGTCTTCACAATCTTTTCGCTCACCAACTGCTTCATGAGTTCGGTATGCTTGTCTAGTCTACAGAAACCAGGACTTTTGAAACCAGCCACTGCTAAATGAAGAAAAGTATCTCCATGATGGTTGGTTAACAATGCTGGTGAGGGAGATGCATTTATTAGAATCTCTACCACAGGTAAGTAACCCTTGTAACAAGCTACATGTAATGCAGTGTTCCCTTGAGCATCTGTTAAGTTGATAATATCAAATGATTCAAGTAGCTTTCTCACCACCTGCATTATTACCATCATATATGACAAAATAAAGTACAGTGAAAATCTAGGATGCATATATCCAATTTTAAACATGTTAAACTTCTAAAGGATTAAAAATATCATCATTAATCTTGATTAATTGGATTCTTTGTACTGCTATGTAAGCAAGCATTAACCTAAAAAGGGCAATATGCTGGACAAATTGACCAAAATATGGTTGGTATTCTTTGATAAATGTAATGAATACCTCATATTTCAGACTCATCTTGAATCTTGAAGGAACATGACAAGCATCTAAAGTACTTGGAGAACTATCCCTTAAAATATAGCTATCAAGGGAGAAAAACCAAGTCGCTTAAATTAAGTACTCCACCAAACATTACATACTACTTGATATGTCAAATTAAGTACTCCATTAAATATCTCATACTACTTGATGTAAGACTTATACACTTCATAATACCCAAGTCCATATGGGAACATGATTTACTGTTAAACATTATATTGAGAATGCAAAGAATACTAGATATTTTGAGTCTGATATTGATTCATGATTTCAATAACCACAATTGCGACATCAAGGTTTTTATGCATCTACGACATCAATGCAACCAGAATCGACGACATCACAACCTTTTATAAACCATGATTTAAAATCCTTGCTAATATTAAACAAACAGGACTTGTCAACAAGCAAATCAAAGTAAGCTGGAATAAATCATCGATTTAACCAAAAAGTATCACGATCTCTCTAATTTAGTCCCTGAAGAGTTTAAATATAATAAGCCATCCTTAAAGTATATAAAATTTGTCAATATAGTCCTATTATTAAGATATCAGGGGATAAAATTAACGGATTTTCATAAACTTTAACGACTAAATAGACAGGCTTCATATAATTTCAGCTCTGTTTATTATTTTCATATATTTTAGGAACTAAATTGCATATATAACAATAATTTATGGACTAAATTGACGGTTTATTCAAATATACGGTCTCACCTCAACTTGTCCCGTAGCAGCTGCCGTATGCAAAACAGTGCATCCATGAGAATCTCTATAAGCTAAAACATCAGAAACACTTCCAACAAACCCTTTGAGTATCTCCCAATTCCCACCTCTAGCAGCAGCATGAACACCTCTATTCACCATATCCTTCTCAAAAACCTCATCCAAAACCAATTCATCACTATTCTTCAACAATGCATAATCAAACAAAATCTTAAAAACCTCACAGTTTTTACTCCTAGCTGCAGCATACAAAATATCAGTAACACCATACTCACCTTCTCCAAAAACAAGAGAAGATTCTCTCCTCAACAATTCACAAACAAATTCCACGTCACCAGCTGAAGCAGCAGTGTAAAGAAGCCATCCACCATATCCAGCTTTAACCAAAGAGTTTATTCTTTTTTGGTTTTTTCCAGTTTCGCATTCGAGCATGAGTTTTTTCGCGACGTGAGAGCGACATTTAGCGACGGTTTGGAACTGCGATTCGTCGTGGTTCCAGAGAGTTTCGAGACGGCGAAGTCTTTGAAGGGAAGTGAGTTTGATGAGGAGGTTAGTGTCGAGGTGAAGAAGCTCAATGACGAGATCGTAGTGGCCATTTGCTGCTGCTAAATCTATTGGTGATGCGTACCACCATTGTTGACCTGTGCTTTCCCAACGGAGAGGAAAATACGACGGAGGCATTGTTAGAGATGATAATAATGATAATGTCAAATGGTGAAGAAAAAAAGTTGAAAAAGAAAGCATAGAAAGGTGAAGATTCTTTTGTCGGTGAGTGAGTGATCATAAAGATTTCTTTTTGTTTTTCTAACCCCACACTAATTACTGATTTTGGAAATCATATAGTCAAAAGTTTGACTCATTCATTCATAGTTTCATTCCACACTAGATGCCTCGAGTCTTAATCAAGATCAAACGATCTAAATTTTAATGCACTTTTTAGTTTATTTTAAAATAAAAATATCAAGTTTTAAATTTGAATTGTCTAATCTTAATCTAATTATTGTAGATGTGATGAATACTAAACGTGTTAAACTTTTAATGGCTTCTGACGAGTTTTTCACTTCAACAATAGAAAAACAAGTTAAAAATAAATTAAAGATAAGAAATGAAACGAGTTTATAAAAATAAATATCTCGTGCTTCACAAACATGTTTGTGATCATTGATTTGACTCAATATAAAACTTAATATCTTATAGACAAAGAGCAATCTTGAACATTTAGTCTTTTTAGTCATTTTAAGACTAATTACAAGCAGACTATATAGTGTTTTTTTTATAAGTAAGTTATTTGAACAACCATTTTTTTAATAATTTATGGGACAACTAAATATATACAAAAATATAAGTATTAATATGAAAATCAAATCAATAAAGAGAAAAAAAATACAATGTGAGGGAGTATGGGAGATAGAACTATCATAAAAGACATTTTCAATTTTTTACTTTCCTCTCTCCCCTCTCCTTCTCAAAACCTAGCCGTCACCCATTTCTTCTTCTTCTTCTTCTTGTCAGATGGGTGATTTAGGGTCAATTTTGTCCTAAAAATCATCCCTCTGAGTTGTTTTTCCTTATATCCTAATTGAATAAGTGATTTCACATATTTTCTGTTTTCTTTCGTTTGTTTTTGTGATTTCGTCGTCTCTGAACGACTCTAATTGTTTTGATTTCCCGTCTTTGTGCAGTGTGTTTTTGATTTCCCGTCTTAGTGCGGTGTTGATTCGATTCAGCTTGAAAGATTAGCTTTGAGCAAGTGCAGATACGATTAATGACAATGACTTTGGTGTCGTCAACGTTGCAGATCCGGAGACATGAATATTCCAGAAACTTTAATATAGTCATATTAGTCATATTTGTAGACATAGGTACTTTGCCGTTTTATGCTATTAACATAGATGTTGTGAGTTTGTTCACAGATTCATCCTTTTTTTTAGCAAATTTAAATTTGTATCGTATCGATGTACTCCATCAATTTGTATGAATGAATATCGTTTATTTTTGTAAAAAAAATATATCATAAAAGTTATGTTTTCTAACGCTATTATTATTATTATTATTATTTTTAGGGAAATTTTTTCTAACGCTATTATTATTATTATTTTTTTTTTTAGGGAAAATTTTTCTAACGCTATTATGATAAATGGTATTAATTTTTAAGTAGTACTATTATTAATCATGTGACTAGTAGGTAGGTTGATTCGTTTATTCTAGGAAATTTGATTCCAAGGACTGTGACACTGTGTCATTTAACCAGGAGGGGATAGTGGGGGGGGAATTATTTAATATTTTTGTTTCTGATTTTAGATTGTTGAGGTAAATCGTTTTCCTACATGATCTAGACTTGCATTATTCGCGCTGCAGAAATTATTGCAATGCTGATGAAAGTAGAGAGCAATCAGCTTTTACTCTGTTTGGTACGTGCGATTTATCGACGAGAGAGAAAGGAGCGAGAGAAATAGCTGAGAAATGGGACACTTCTAACTGCGAAGAAAGGGAGAGAGAGAGAGTGTCAATAATACATAATTCCATTTTTGTCCTTCCCTCTCTGATTACAACTGAGCTGCAACAACCGACAGTGGTGATTCTATGTCGCAAGAACAGTACTAACCTATCTCCAACAATAAACAGACAAGCCTAAAACATTCGAAATTCTGGAAGCCGGAAGTGTATCACCGTAAGATATCATCGTAAATGGTCTTTATTTACAAATGCTGCTATTTTTTTCCAAATAATCACAACCTTACCTACTATGTAAAAAAAAGGGTAAAGTGGCTGGGTTGAAAGAAGGAACTCGGAGGGTGGGGTAAACGTGGCATTGTTGCATAAATTAAATGTCTTAATTAACAATTAAAAAGTTTATTATTTTGATGTGCATAAATTAATTATTTTTGTAGGGGTATTATAGTACTTTCAATAATAATCAACACTTCTCTCTTCTCTATTTCTTTCATCTTTCTTTCATACCAAACAATACTCTAAATCTACTCTATTTCTCACCTATTTCTCTCTTATCATATTATCTCTTCACAACTTCTCTTCTAAACCAAACACGGTTGATGATAATTTTTTTTTTGTTACACATGGTTGATGATAACTTGTGTGAACATACTCACCTTCACAGTGTTTTTTAATAGCAAAATGAAATCCAATAAATAACTACCAGAAGAGTTCCTCCTATTTTGAATAAATATAAGAGTCACTTGTCCCCGCAAGTTTAGCTCAGTTGTAGGGATATTGTATGTTACTCTACCCGGTCACTTTTATAAGTAAAACTCTATATATTGAATAATTAATGTATATAGTCTTTATTATAGACTAGATACATTAATTATTGAATGTATATAAAAAGTGAAGTTTTGGTTATAAGAGTGATCGGATGGAGTATATGCAGGGGCTGAGGTTCGAATTCCAGATACTCTACTTATCCGCAATTTAATTGTGAGCTAGCCATTCGGCTTCTTGACAAAAATAAAAAATATATATGAGTTACTCCAACTCATATAGTGAGAAGTAAAAAAAAAAACCGTAATAGTAAAATTATTACTCCCTAGATAGACATTCTAATGGAGGAATGTACCCACTCATAGAACAACAAACAAACAGAGCATTTTCTAGACTTTCATATACACTACACCACAAAAGGGCGAATAAAAATTAATCTCTTTCTTCGGAGCAAAGGAACGAAACAAAGTAAAAAAATTCCCAAGTAGAAGTACTTCAACCCCAACCACAAACCAAACCAAGTACCAAATGGACTTAGAAAAGTTACATGTACCAGTTAAAAACTAAAGTCTTTGTCGAAAAACACGGACAATGTAATGTGTCATGCTGCTAGAAGTTTATATAATCACCATCTTGACAGAGTCTTGAAACAAATTTTGTGACATACAGCATTATTCAAAGAAACATCTCTTCTGTTCTTTTTAGGATTTAAAAGATAGGCACCGATATCCCATCAAAATTCACTGTTTTGCCACGTCATCCTACTCCTACATAAGAAGTTAGTAACGTGACATGAAAGCAGGGCCTGATTTAAACATTTAACATACGTGTGGCTAAAAAATTCAAAAAAACAATAATGAAAACTATATTAAAAATAAAAAATAACAATGTTTGATTCAATACAATTACAATAAAAATCGTTTTCTATCTATTTGTTGAAAATAAGATAAAATAACATTATTGTTAATTGTTAAAAAACATTTCTTTTTATATAAGTTATAAGACGGTCATTTAGCCTCTAATTACTAATTTTATTACGTTGTCGACTCTTTACAAGTTTTATAGCTGAAAAAACACGTTTTTCTTTTAAAAAAAGTTCATATAAAATATTTTCAATTAAATTTCACATTATCAATGATTAATTAGCTTTTTTTTCACGATTATTAACTAACTAAAATTATCACCACAAAAAAAATCAACAAATAAAACTATAACGAAGCCAAATATATACAAAGGCCACCTATCTTTGTGGCTCTTTTCATATGGAAGGTGGCTCTTATGAACTAACCGAGGGAGCAATGTGGGACTTGACTCTTATCTCTATGTCCCTGTAAGTCTACATTTCATGTGCTAGCTAGATCTACATTTGGGATCACGAGATTTCTTTATTTATTTTATTTTATGTCTACTCTTCTCAAATCTAATGAATTGGGAGTTGGGACACACATCATGTGCCACCCTGAAAAGCTGAGACTAATTAACAAATCAACTTTGCATAAAGCCTCAAAACAAATATGTGAGACAAAATATGACTGATGATTACAGGAAATGTATCAAAATCATGCATTTTTGTTGTACATAAAAAAGGACAGGACAATCTTTAGAATTTGTTTTTGCTGTAGACTGCTTTATGGCAGATCAATTTTAGAACTAAAATTTTTTAAGCGAACAAAAAAATTGTGTTTAGTAGTAGTAGTAGAAACAAAGAAAGATAATAGAGAAATTCCCCCATCCTATAATGCATAAAAATCCAACTTTTGAACAATTCAATTCAAATGTATATCTCCATAAGGAATAGAAGAAAGATGGCTAGAGTCAAATCTGATTCATTCATGTAAACTCAGGAGTTCAGATAAAAGTTTTACAGAATAATGGCACGTTTCACTAAAGCATAAATTTCAGTTACACTCGTATCAAAATATTAGAGATTTGTGGGTGACTTTAAATTAAAACGACTATATGCTTCTACCTTATCTTTGTGTTCTTAAATGAAAAATATCCACACCAAAATTTGAGATATGCTTTTTTCTATACTATTTTGCATATAGACAATAGAAAAAAAACTTACAGCAAGGGCTTTAGCAGAATCTCCGTCTGTCAATATTAAAGTACACTTTTCTGAGTTCCTTCCACCAGCATCATTGGCATCCTCAAGCCTTACAATCCCACGGATCCTTTGGATCTTTTTTCCATCAGTTGTCTTAAAATCTTTACTTTCCTTAAAATCTGCCCATGACAGGAGGGTGTCCATTATTCCAGATTTTTCAACTGCAGAGATTTATTACATGTGAGTGATAAGAACACAATTTCAAGTTAATTGATCACATTACAGCCAAAGAATGAAGCACAACTAACCATCCTTTAGCATTGATTCTGGAACATCACAGTTAGAACCAAAACTAGCTTGACTAGTCGTGAGAGTCTCCTTAGTTTGAGAATCAAAAGCAGGGTTATCAATAAGTGCATTGACGAAAACCCACAAACGATTCTTAACAGTGCGAGCTTTCACATTGGCATCCTTCTTTTTCTTGTTTACTTTGTTCATTACATGGGCAATAATCTGATTGGTGATGTAATCAACATGAGTCCCACCCTTGATTGTAGCAATCGAGTTAACAAAGCTGACCTGGTAAAACAACAAATGAAGACATGTAAGACAAAAAATTAACATCAATCGACCTCCAAGTTAGTATACTTGAGAAGTTCACTAGTCACCTGTTGAAACTGGCCATCACTTAGACTCACGCAAACCTCCCACCTATCACCTACTATAGCATGAATCCTAATAACAACAACCAATTCAAGTTATATAACAACAACGGGGAAAACCACACATGCGCATAGAGAGAAACGAACCTTGGCAGGGGTGCGTGTTTGGACTTCTCAGCACATTTCAGGAAGAGATCAACATAATCGCAGAATGACTTCAAACAAATCAAGGTGCCGTTGAGTTCAACCTTAACAGTCTTTCCAAGGCACCCTGCCATATCCAACACACGCTTCTTCATCAAAGCAACAATGTCCTCTTCAAGATAGGTCATCTTGAACGCTTCCAAGTCAGGCTTAAAGGTCACCTTTGTCCAGTTCTCACTAGCTTTGCATTCGGTTATCACTGGCTCAGACTTCGTCCCCATATTGTTTGAGAAAACCTTAACCAGTTAACCCAATCATCAATACATACCCAAATAAACACAAAAGAAAGCACAAATGTAGAAGCTACATATAATATAACTTATCAAATAAACCAAAATTTATGTTCATTTCATTCAAAATTAAAAATAAAAACGATAACAAGATACTTAATATATCCACAAATAAAATCAAACAGATGTCTGCGGTGATTCTACATTGTATTGAGCATATACCAAAATATTATCAAATATACAAAAACTTCAAATCATTACACCAAACATGAAAAACCATAGCAGAATCATATATCTACAAATTCAATATCAGTTCAGTACACCAGAAATTATAAACCCTTGCAGAATCCTAAATAAGCAAATTCAATTTCAGTACATTACACCAAACATTAAAAACGCTAGGAGAATTCTAAATCAACAAATTCAATTCCAATTCAAAAAACCTAGAAGAATCACAAATAAAAAAAATTCAAATAAATCAACAAATCACTACCTGCTTATACTTCTTCAAACGACGTCCATCAGCAATCTCAATAACAAATTCAGTCGAAAAAATATTTGTGAGCTTAGCACCATGACCATTTCTTCCACTAGTAGTTTTCTTCACATTATAATCATAGTTAAGGTGACCAAATATCAATTCAGGAACATAAACGTTCTCTTCCTTATGAAGCCCTACCGGAACACCGTGACCATTATTATAAACTGAAACAGTATTCACTTCCGGATTGATTGTAACGTTGAGTGAATCCATGGACGAATCTCTCTTGGTGGCGCCAAGGAGAATCTCGTCGAAGATTTTGTAAAGTCCAGGAACGTAGGAAATAGAACGGTGAACCATTTCATAGTTTTCGTAAACCCAGAGATTTTGAGTGTGTTTTTCAATTGAACCTATGTAGGTATCGGGATGGAGGAGAATGTGTTCGAGTTCTTCGATCGTTTTCGAAGGAATGTTGGCGCCCATGGTGATTGGTGTGGTGGTGTCGGCGGTGGTAGCGGAGAGAGTTATCACAAAGCATTCACGATTAAACAGCAAAAAAAAATTGTGAAATTTCGGGAGCGTGTGTTATGGGAGTTAAAAAGGAATCTGCAAATCAATTGAAATACTTTGAATCCCGGGATTGTTGCAAATCACCACTGATTTGCAGTATTCCTTTTTCACTCACAAAACACACACGAAAAAAATATCTGGAAATGACTGAGAAATGAGAGAGATAGAAGGATCTAACGGTTGATTTTTGGTATGCGCGGGAGTTTGAGATATGAACGAGGATTATCAGGGGTTTGATTGGATTTGGCATTCGGATTCGGGTTTTCCGGTTTTGGAAATGTGTTTGGTTCTCGGTTGGCAAAAAAGTCAGAAATAATTTATTTTTTTTTGAAATATTGTTGAAATAATTTTGGCCGAAAAAGATTTTAACTAAACTAAGGTCCCGATTGGTTTGAGCTTATGAAAAATAGCTTATGTAAATAAATAAGCTTTTATTTTAATTTATAAGCTCTCACTAGCGAAAATCGTATCTTCATAAACTGTTTTTTCATAAACAACCTCAAAAACTTACAAATAATACATAAAAACTTGTTTATTTGCATAATCTGTTTTATATAAGCTCTAAAATAAGATAATCCAAACTGACCCTAATTCTTGTTTGGATGCACGTACATAAAATAAATTGATTTGATTTTATCAATTTTTTAAGAAGCCAAGATATGTGCATAAATATGGATGAAAAAAATAAAACAATTGAATCCAAATTAAGCACAAAATGTGTTTAGTCACAAAGATCAACCAATCATAATAAAAAGAGAAAAAAAATTACATGTTGGAATGAGGGTCTTAAGTGAGACACCAGGTCTTAAGAGACGTCCAACAAAAATTTTCACAATGGGGTACCTATTAGGTATCACGTCTTAAATGGTGAAAACCTCACCATTGTGGATGGTCTTAGGATTCCAAAAGAAGAAGTTATTTCATAAAAAGTCAAATATTTCGATTTCTAATGCAATGATTACGCATATTTTCATAAAAAAAAATACTATTTAAAGGTCTTAAAATTTTTCTATTTTGAATAATTATATTTTTTTATTTCACTTTTTAATCACAATTCATGAGTATTTTATCTTTTGAAAGATTCATTTGGGCCATTTATCTTTCCAACATTATACAAATTTATCATTCTTATGTGGCATAACTAACATGCCAAAATAAGTATAAGTAGGTCGTTTCTTTTTCAAAATTCCTAATTTGAATTTGGATTCTTCTTTCTCAAAAGAGAAATGTTATCTTGATAACATTTTGGTTGTTCAACATACCTATAACCTATAAGTACCATTTCATTTTTAAATTACTCATTTCTCTCTATTATAGTCACATCATTAGTCGTAAATTCTGTATGTTTATGTTGATTGTCGAATAGTTGTTACTTTTTAGATGTCCAAATAACATTGCTCTTCTCAAAATTTCTCAAAATACTTCTTAAGGAGGTGTTCTACCTACATTCATTGTGGCCTTCTCCTACAACTCGGGTAAATGTTCTATAACTTGTTTTTAATTAAAAAGAGATATCAAATTGATAGAGTAAATCAAAAACAATACAAATACGTCAGAAAAAGTGAAAAGGTTTAATCTTCGAACATGCACACAACACAAGTTTTTCTTTTCACAAGTTTTTCTTTTTGGGGTGGTGTTAGTTTTTTTGTGGTGGCACGACACATAAGTTAGTAGACCTTTAAACAAATTCACTGCCTAAATTAACATGTTAAAATCTCTCCAAAAAAAATTAACATGTTAAAACGAAATATATCTAAAACTATGACAAAATTACGGAGGCCAGTCAAGCTCACCTGTGTAACTCAAATTATCTGATTGAATCCGTGGTTAAATTACACAATCACGAAAGAAAAATTAAACATACGTGAAAAACTGAAAACTACTTATTTTGACAAAAGAAGAGAAAAATATTGCAAGAGGCCTGATTGAGCATTTTCATCATATATTTCATGTAATTTCATTGCATATCTGTTTGCAATTTATTTATTATGCAATAAAATAAAAATTTATTTAATTAAACATATTTTGTCTTATCTGAATTTTATTTGTAATTTACACATAATTCATTATCAAGGGGAAAAAATAGCAATTTCTGCTAAATTTGTCATGTACTGCTTTTTCCAAACAAGGATATCAGATGTATCCTCTCAGCTCAGCTAAGTGGTAATGAGTATCATTATTTATAAAGAACATTCTGTTTGCGAATATTATTTTATGTATCTGAAATGATATGTTCTTTGAATTTCTAAAACTCTTTGACAGGTAAATTGTTTTCTCAATGGAGTTTGCTCTTCAACGCTAAATGAAACTGCATAACTCCGATTCTGTTGTAAATTGGTACTTGTTATATAAACAAATTTAGAAACGACTGCATTGATCGATAAGCAAAGCTCAATCAACTTATAAATAAAGAGGATCGCAAAGAGACATGGTAAATATTTTTTATTTTTTTTTGAAGAAAAGAGACATGGTAAATATTGTAAGATGATTATCAATGAAAAGATCCATCTCTAAAACAAGAGGAGGAAAAACCTAAAGCCGGCTATTCAATCCAAAATACAAAAATAAAAATGCAGAAACTGTGTCTCAGTGAGATCACTCACAGCAACACAAATTTTTATTCTTAGTTGAAATTCACACTATGACAATTTCCAGGGAGACAAAATTTGGAACACTCCGATGCAATCCAAGCTCAGCCTCATCAAGCCACAGAAGCAATGTGGACAATCAAATCAATAACACGGGTACTGCAACAACAAAAAACAACATATCATGAGTACGATGAACACAATGCATATATTTTGGACAATCAATTCGATGCCATATTGTGACAGCAAGGTCTTAGAGTAGTTTACCTGTAACCCCATTCGTTGTCATACCAAGAAACAAGTTTCACAAAGTTGTCATTCAAAGCAATTCCAGCCTTGGCATCAAAGATGCTAGACCTACAAATGAAAATAAAGTCCAACATAGTAATAATTAGATTGAGAGAATACCAAAAACTGATCATGATAGTTTATCTTCAAAGTTGCTTAAAAAACCAACATTACCTGCTATCACCAATAAAGTCAGTAGATACCACATCATCTTCAGTGTAACCCAAAATACCCTTCAGCTTGCCCTCTGATTCCTCCCTGGTTTTTGCAATTTAAACAAAATAGGTTATGTTAGGACGGAAAAATTATTCAACTGGTCAAATATAAGAGATTCAAGTTTAAGACTTTACTTGATGGCAGCCTTGATCTGCTCATAGGTTGCTTTCTTCTCAAGCCTTACAGTAAGGTCAACAACTGAAACATCGACAGTTGGGACACGGAATGACATTCCGGTCAATTTACCGTTCAATACTGGAAGCACTTTGCCTACAGCCTGTATGTTCCAAATTCAACATTCATTAACAAGAGTAATGAAATTGAAATAAAACTAGCAACATTCAACCATGTAACATAATTTGACAAAGTTTTATCATTTTTATCATTATAGAGTACCTTGGCAGCTCCAGTGCTGCTGGGGATGATGTTGAAGGAAGCAGCTCTTCCACCTCTCCAGTCCTTGCTTGATGGACCATCAACAGTCTTCTGAGTGGCTGATTCATCACGCAAAACAATCAATCAATTAAATGAATATAATCTTACTCTCAAACGAAGAAAAATAATCAAACGTATATTAATTCAAAAAGATAGTGTTTGATGTGCTAGTCTTATGTGCTCTATTCATAGATTAAAATGAATGAATTACATTTGGTAGAAAAATAAATAAGCAACCTGTGATGGCGTGAACTGTGGTCATAAGACCCTCAACGATTCCAAATCGGTCATTAATAACCTGCGAAAAGTTGAGATTAATAAATGTATCCAACGGAACTAACAATTTTAAAATATAGACCAATAAACATGCTGGAAAAGCTTATAGAAAAAAACCTTGGCGAGGGGAGCAAGACAATTGGTAGTGCAACTAGCATTGGAAACAATGTTAAGCTCTGGTTTGTATTCCTTCTCGTTAACACCAACAACAAACATAGGTGCATCTTTGCTAGGAGCAGAAATGACAACCTTCTTGGCACCACCCTAATCACCACAACAATCCAAATTACACACATATCAAATTTAAATTATAGAAATCTAATTAACTGTTTTTAGTAGATTATTAGTACTCAATATCATTGTATCAATCAATCAAACAGGGAACAACTAATAATATGTAAACATGATACTAGTTGATATTGATATTAATAACAAGTCACTCAATAACAAATAAACAAAATACACAATTCATATCACGCATTGTCTCACTTAGTAGCGTCGGATACATGGATCTAACAACCCCATAATGATTTATCAAATATTAAAAATCAAAATAATAATTGAAATTGAGATCAATGAAACGAAATGAACCTTCAAGTGAGCAGCAGCTTTATCCTTGTCAGTGAAAACACCAGTTGACTCAATAACGTAATCAGCTCCAACCTCACCCCATGGAATCTCCTCAGGGTTCCTATTATATTCAGATGCAATCAAATTAATCAACTAATTAATTATTAAATTAATTGCATCCAAAAAGGGCATGAGATTCAGATCCAAAATCACAGATCATAAATTACCTGGTTCCGAAAACAGCTACTTCTTTCTCACCAAAGAGAAGGGTCTTAGTGTCCTTAACCTTAAGTTCAAAATGCTTCCACTGACCGTGAACAGTGTCATACTTGAACATATAGGTCTGCATAAACAAAAACACATTGTAAATATACAAATCTAGAGTTGGAATTTCATTGTTAGGTTAAATTGTAATCGGATCAGAGATTTTACCATGTAATCAGTAGTGATGAAAGGATCGTTGATAGCAACGAGTTCAACATCGTTTCTTTGAAGAGCAACTCTAGCAACCAATCGTCCAATTCTTCCAAATCCTGTTTAAAAGTTAAATAGTTCAGTAAAAATCAATAATCAAAACAAACGGAGTAATTAAAGCAGAAAAGTGAAAGAAAAATTGAATTACCGTTGATTCCGATCCTGATCTTCTTGTCAGACGCTGATCAACAAAACAAATAAAAAAGACATTAATAAACGATACGATAGATAAATTAAAACGGGTGGTGATTAAGAGAAGAGAGAAAAAGAGTAGAATGAATGAACACATACCCATTGAGATAGTAGTGAGAAAATAAGAATGAGATTATTAGAGTGTGGTTTGGTGGAGAAAACAAGGGAAGAGTGAGGTCTATTTAAAAGGGTTGTGTAAGGAGTGGCATGCGTATCACGTGACGTTTGTGCTTGGAGAAGGGGTAACTTTTAACATTGAGTGAGCCGCTGATTTTTTTTTACAACCCGGGGTAACCCCTGATTTTGACTTGGACGAGGGGTTACATTTTACATAGGTATGTATGACCGTAGGAGAAGATTACTAGAAGGAATCAGACTTTGGAATTTTCGAGAATATTCGGACCAGTTTCTCTTTTCGGTCACACAATTAGGTCATCCAATGTTTTTTATTTCTCCATAGTTTCAAATGTTTTCTAGATTTATTTTTACTTATTGTAAGTGGGATCCATCAAAATTACATGGCAACCAAACAATGGAAGCCTTTTTCTCCATAAAGTTTTAATCTTCTATGCGATCAACTTATTTGTTTTTACTAGCAACAGACAGTGCATAAAAACTCTATAAAAGGTGTTGAATCTCCCATCGATCAACGAGGCGAAAATGGGAAATTAGAAAGTATGTTAAAAATATGGTTCTTGTCGGATGAATTAAGACCAAATTTAGCAAATGAATTAACAACCTCGTTAGTTTTGCAATGGACATGAGAGATCGTGTACTGAGAAAGCTCGTTGAGTAACCCCTCAACGCGAAAACTACATTGCACAAATGGCTCACATAACAATCATTCGTGATCTTTGGCTTGATAATTGGATTCATGGGTTGGCCCTTTATTCGATCTTATAAGTTATATCCCTTTATTTTCAATCGCCTTATTACATAAAATATTTGTAGTAAAATTGTGAGTATTAAGTCTCCTAGTCTCAGCCAAGAGGACTTTCCAATTGGAAACATTCTTCTAATGTTTTTTTTCCTCAATTAAAATGCATACAAGTCTTTGGGTTTAGTGGTAGATCTTTCCATTTTGGTCTTCTCCTTTACGCATGAATGTGATTGGAAGGGTTCTTCCATAATCAAAACTTTTATTTAGAAGCGTTTACATGGTAGGCTTTTGACGAATCATGTGAGGAAGATGATATTGACAACTTCCCTCGTCAATGATAGACCTTTATTTACATGCTCTCGAGACAATCATGCATTATCTTAGATACTATGAAGTGGTCAAAGATCTCTGGGAGAATTTTCATTACCATGGAGAAAAATCATTGGAGTGCTTTCTATAGCATTGGTCTCTCTCAATGGATTGACATGAAATTACAAACTACTTTTACTGGTACTCAACAATGTAATCGGCCCTTAGTTTTGGTACAATGACTAATATGGTTTGACTTGATAGGAACAAATTTCTGCTTTTAGGAACAATAGTAGATCCTGACCAATTTACGGAATCTCTTCACTCCAAGCTATCTTCTTCCGCCAAAATCTCATGATCAAGCCCCCTATTTGGATGATACTTGCGTGGATACTAGTGTGAAGTGGTATCCTTTGTCTCTAAATGTCCTCAAGCTTAATGATAATGGAATGGATATCATTATATCAGCAGAGGTATGTCTGCTTGTGGTGGTCTCCTTCGTGACTCCAATGGCTGCTTCATTCGCGGATTCACTTGCAATCTAGGTAGCATAAATTTAGTTTTAGCTCAGCTTTGGAGTTTAGTTCGTGGCGTTCGTCTTGTTCTTAACATGTCCATTCGTAGAATGTTGATCAAATGGATTCTTTGGTGATTATTGATATGGTTACAACGAGACATTTTCATATAATCTCCGTCTAGATCCTTCCCTGAAAGAAACTCTTGATTTAATTGATCTTTGTTGATTGTGGTTACTCGATCAAACATTTTCTGTGAAGCAAATAGGTTTGCTGACAAGTTTACGAATCTAGTCCATGGTTGTAATTTTGGTGTTCATAAATTGTTTCATGCTCCTCTTCAACTTCAAGACTGTTTTCATTGGTGTATGAAACTCTTTTTTTTTGAACTTAAAGTATGTTAAAAAAGACAATTAGACATGCCATGTGCACCCAAAATTAAATCCTAAGACTAACGATGTGCAACGAGAATTCAATCTTTCGTCCCGATGAGTAGAGGATCAATTTTCCTCCAAGTAGTTCTTACAAAGCTCTTAGCTGCATATCCCTCTATTTATTTATTTGTTTACTTTGATCAATTTTATTGATTTTTCACTTTGCTCTAATTATTTGGTTGACCCTTTACATTATTCACTAATCATAATCATAATTGATAATTATATATATGCACATATAATGATATAATACTATAACGGTTAGGCTCTAGCGTGATGCTTGACATCAGTCTTCACGTTGTGCTATTAGTTTATAATTAGTTGCTGGAATGATCAAAGCATCACTGAAATTTAATGGCGTTTGTTTAGTGCAATTATAGTGTACAAACTTTGTTCATAGGCGTGAAGCATGAAGTATTGGAGTCACACTCTTCGGTTTAAGATTTAAAATATTAGACAGGGATCATAATTCAATAAGGCAAGCAAATTGATTCCTTAGTTCGGGAGACAAACAAGTGTACTTAGAGGTCAACTAATCAATTTCATGTGGACTATCCTATTTTTTGAGGTGATGTGGATTATCCTTAATTTTTTTTTTTGAAGGAACTATCCTTAATTTTTTGAAAGGTGGACTATCCTTAATAGCAGCCACATTACTGAGTAGGTTAATCTACGACAGTGAAAGGAAGCTTTTCCCATTTTGTTTGATTGCATTATGTTATTCTTCCCACTATTATAAAAATAATGCTGACATCCGCAGTGACATGTATATTCTCCTTTTCAATATATATATTAAATATTAATTATACAAACTAGGTTGAAGACACATAAAACAATAAAAAAAATTAATTAAATGAAAGGTAAAATTGATTGTTACACTAAAACATAAGATTCTTTTATAAGGTCAAAATAAGGTTTTTTTTAGTGTTCAATATTGTTTCTATTGTTGTAGATTATTCATATTTCAATGAGATTTAACTAATTTTTTAATTGATAATTTAAATAATACTTCATTCGTTTCAAAATGAGTGTCGCTTTAGTTAATTACACACATATTAAGGAATAGAATAAAGTAGTCAAATGTCATAGCAATTTTACTAAAATAACCTTACTTTATAAGAAAAAGATAAACTTAAAGTTGCATTGAAAATTGTGTGGGAGAAAGGTTGGAGTGTTTATTGAGGGTAAAGTTAGAGAAAAAAAAATTAAAGTTGTATTGAAATTGTAAAATGACATTCATTTTGAAACAATTTTTTTTGGATAAAGTGACACTTATTTTAAAACAGATGGAATACTATAAAAACGATGATAAAATAGTTTAAATTAAGGGTAAAAATGAAAGAAAAAGTACAATCCAAAAAGATGCATGTTTATTCCCTTTATTTATTGTTGTTGAATAAATACTAGTGATGTGGTTGTTTTATAAAAAAGAAATCAAAATAAAATTGTATTTTACTATGACTTATGTTTCATACATGAAATACATGTTTGTGAGAATATTATTATTTTTAATTGTATTTTTAAATAAACCGATCAACCATACCAATCTAAATTGAATCAAACCGGTTCTTTTTTTTGAAAAAGAGTGAAAACCGAACCAACTCGAACCGATGAAGATTTCATCGGTTTGAATTTTTTTTGGACTGAAAATCGATCCAAACTGAATCGTTACACCCCTAGTTATGCGCACAAGTGTGTGTATTAAATTTAGAAGACTTGATATTAAAATTCGATTTGAGCCTACAATACATCGTGCCCCGACTCTATACACATTAGTCATTTCATTCGACTAGCATTGAATTGGCTTCTATATCACAGCATTAAATTGACTTTTATAATTGAACTTGTAAGCTTATACTCATTCCCTCCGCTTACTATTATAAATAAAAATTCATTTAATAACTTAATTCAAAAAATAATAATCATTTAATAACTAGCGTATTTTGTTTATAATATACACCATATACATTGATTATTCAATGAATTTAAAAATTAAATTTTGCTTATAAACACAACGATGTATTTATAGCGTATTTTACAAATGTGTAAAAAATTAAATTTCAACGAATGTATTGTAAAAAATTAAATTTTGCTTATAAACCTAATTAAATTTAAAAAATACTATTGTAAAAAAATACAACCTAAAAATACTATTGTAAAAATGTAAGAGTTAGGTTTACAATTTTCATCTTTAAAAAAAATAAAAGTTTACAATTTTCAATATGTTTAATACTTATAGGTTCTTTGCTAAAAAAAAAAAAAACATTTATAGGTTCTCTATAATTGCCAAAGTCAGCCAATGACCTTTCTCTATGCAAACTATGTTTTTTTTTTTGTGCAGCAACGTTTTAAAGCATCCAGAAGGTCAAAATATGATTTGAACTCGTGACAGAAAATCCACGATAAAGGACAAAAAAATGAACGGCTTTGAATGGAAGTCAAATATGAAAATAAAAAAAGTAAAGTAAATTTTAAGTTGTCTTTTCAAAATTAATTAAATAAATAGTTTCTATAAATATTTAATTTTTATTTTAGTCTTTACTAAAAAACCATACTTTTTAATCCAGTAAAAAATTTCGTTCACATTTTTAGTTTATGTCAAATTTTTCATCAATATTTTTAATCTTTGTGAAAATTTTATGTCACGATTTTTAGTCACTGAACGAAGACTAAAAAGTATGATTTTTTTTTTAGAGATTAAAAACGAAATTCTGTTTATTTATAGGAACCATTTACTTATTTAACTCTTTAAAATATGAATAAGTTATATAAAAAAAAGTTATCAACACACATAATTTTCTTTTAGAATTTTATATTTGACATAATTAGTGAAGTACACATGACTACTTTTAATTGGTGACGGAAAATTTATCAACAATTTTCAAAGACAATTACCAAAAAATAAATTAGGAATTAGACACATGGCTAGAATAATTTGTATGATGGGGTCAAAAATATAAAGTTTTTTTTTTTGGATTAAGTTAGTTTTTAGTCCTTGTATAATTAAGGCATTTTAAGTTTAATCCCTACGCGAGTTTTATTCAATTTAAGTCCATATTTATCAACTTCTACAAAAAAAAAAAAAAAAATTGTGTGTTTAGTCCTTGTATTTAGTCCTTATGAAAGCAAAATAAGAACAAAAATTGTATAAGGACTGAACTTAAAATTTTTTGTAGCTTTTGGAATGATTTTATAAATATACCTTCATAAAAATTTATGAAGTATTGAATATATTCACTAATATTAAAAAAAAATTAAACGAGGGTCAGAAAAGTCTTCTAACAATAAATGTACTTTAAAAGTTGTGAATTTTTCTAATAAATAGAACCAAATATTTGTTTGAAAATTTTCTTATAAATAGGACCGGAGTATTTATCTAAAATATAGTATCCATTTTATATATTTTTTTTTTATAGGAGATCTAATCCAAGTTTCTATGTAGAACTAGAAACCATGTGAAGTGCTCTTATAAATTGTTTAGAGACAAAATATATTTAACCTTAAACTTAATCAATGACATAAAAAATCACAATAAATTTTACTATGTATGTACCAAAAAAAATAAAAAATTTTACTATGTAAAATGTCAATTAAAACATCAACAAACAAAAAAAACTCGACGTTAGCTATTTGGAAAAGTTAAACTCGACAATATTTCAAGAGTCAAATTCATAATTTGCTATGCACCAAATAGACTAACATGTTTTTTCCAATGTACACAAATAAGCCATTTGCAATAAATTCAACATCCTTTTGTTGAGTTAGGATTCTCTCTGTTTAGTGCCCTCTCCATTTCTTCTATTTGAAAAGATAAAGAAACAATGAAGTTTGAAAAAATACATATAATTAACAGTGGTGAGACTCACTTAGTGGTAGGACCCACTCTCTATTTTTTTATATATCTCTTAACAAATGACATTCTCCATTTATTTTAAACAAATGGTGATGATCATTACTCCCTTTTGTTGATAACTTTTATTTTTCAAATGTTATCTCTATAGTTGTTGTTGACGATGAAGGTGTCAAAATAAGACGAATAAATCTATAGGTCAAATGATAATTTAATTTGTTAAATGTGGTTACAAGTTTTTTTTGACAAAAAATGTAGTTACAAGTAGATTAGTATTATTTACATGTATGTTAGTCTAATTTGGAATAAGTAGGTGCCTCTGAAGGTGCTGTCATTTGCTTGGAGAGTTCTTAACAAACGGATTGCAACAAAGGACAGTCTTTTCTGTCGTGGTGTGTTGCCTCGCCGATTGTTCGTTACTTTGTTCAAGTGGTTGCGGACATGAAGAAATAATTAATCATCTTTTTCTTGGTTGTGACTTCTTCCGTGGGATGTGAAATCTGGTTTTTACGCTCTAGTTTACAAGTTATATGGTTGTCGTCTATCTAGCTCATTTGAAAGGAGCATAATGGTTGGATTTTTTGTAATACACAACTTACGTCGGAGCGGTTGCTTGATCACGTAAAACTTCACTTTGGTGGTGGTTGAAGCCTCACAAGCCTAACTAGATGAAGAAAAAAAAATCAAGATTGAGGATACTAGGCCATAACCCAATGAAACCAAAAAATAATAATTAAAGAGAGCGAAAAATGGAAACATCCTTCGAATGAGTGTCGTAACCGCTGCCGGTTCTGTACTGTTTGATCCACAATTTTTTCCCCCAAGTCATGGAAAGTATTTAGTAAAAATGGCTTCTATGTCATCCTTTGAAACTACAACAACCTTATGTGTACCTTTATCATTTACATCACCTCATAATTGTTGAAGCAAACAAATGTCTTCCTGATTACCAAACTCTTGATATTTTTACTCATGAAATTTTTTCTCTTGATCATCTTGACCTTCCTTTTTCCTAAGTTGGTATAGGATCTTGAGAACCAATACCACTTGTTCCATCACTGCAAATGTAACGGTAGATACAACTTTTTGCATGACATCTTTTATCATATTGTCTTTCTCCATAATTTGATGCTTACTTTGTGGCACATCTTTCATAGTTTTTTCCGTCTCTAGATGATGTTTGAAGTTTTAGATCCACTGGTTCTTGGAATTTAAACCCTTGTTATATTCTAAAACTGTTTGCTTAGGCCCATGATTTTAACCCTAGTACGCAACAATACTCTTCAGGAATATTGATTTTAAAACTTGGATTCATGTTTATGGGTTATCTCTGGAATATTGGTTCCCGTAAATTATTTTTGTTATAGCTAGTAGCAACGTAGCATTGGAAAACTATTTGCATCGATGCTACAGCAAACAAACCAACGTTTGATCGAGTTTTTGCTCAGTTTGTTTGTGTGTTTATAGACATGGGTTTTACTAAGCAAGTGAGATATAAGGTTTTGGTTGAAAGTAAGAGTTTTTCATTTTTGCCAAAATGGATTTTGAGTACCTACTTGATTTTTGTTCATATTGCAAATGTACTGGTCACTTTATGGACAATTGCAAGAGCGTCAATGTTATCTCCCCTAATCAGGTAGAACCTGCAGTCATAGCAAAGAGGAAACCTATACAACAGCAGAAAAAAAAACTTTTGTCCAGAGTAAAGACAACTGAAAGGAACATAGCAAAAGAATAAACATTGTAGATTTCATAGGTTCCACATCTAAATTAGGAAAGGAACCTGCTGAGATAATGGCCTCATTCCTTAGAACCTTGATGACCGAAACAAAACTACCAGTAATCAACATATTGATAATGTTAATGTAGAACTTGACAAGGCACCTTCAAGTGATTGAAAGAATTTGGAGCAAGACAACACTCAACTGAACATCAAGGTGCATCCCATAATATGTACAGGTGATGATAATTTGTCAAGAAAATGAATGAGATTTTTGAATTTAACGATTCAAATGATGAATATAAATTTGATGATGCCACTCAATTACATAATGATGATGAAGATTTTGATGCAATCAGGAAAAAAACTTGCGATACGGTTCCGATGAGTATTGTCGCATCAAATTTGAAGACATTTAAGCAAGCTTTGAAGATCCTTTTTCCTATTTATTAAACGAGATGACTACACATGGAGTATGAAATACTCTCATCCAATTGCTCATTTTGATATGTCATTGGTCACTCAAAGGATAATTATCATGCACAAAAGAGTATAAAGACAGCCAGGAAAAAGGTCACAAAAAAAAATAAAATGTGTCCATATAAAACCGCAACAAAATGAAAAATGATATTTGAATAACTATTTTGTGACAATTTTTTCTCTTATACTTACATTGTGTATTTATTTTCCCTTTTTATTATTTTGGTGTTTATGTCAATACATACATACATACATACATACATACATACATACATACATATATATATATATATATATATATTTCTTTATATATTTTGGTTGTACTAAAAAGTGGTTGTTCAAATAACATTCCTCCAACAAAATACTGAAGATGTTGTAAGGTGTGAATAGCGTGTCTTAGGACTTAGTTTTTATGTAAAAATAATAATTAATGTTGTCTAAGTCCAGGAGAAATATAAGATCGCAATCTAAGGGGAAAATATGACCTATTGGGATTGATATATTTTGTGTGAATATATATATTGTGTTTACCCTTTAGTTTTTTTCTTTTTAAGGAACCCTTCAGTTTTTAGGAGAGTAGATTCTGGTAATGTGAAATTCGATCGTGAAGTTAGTATGATTTGATCAAAAGTTATTATTTTAAAGAATCAAAATTTCATAAGCAATTCGTCATTTGATGAAGTTTACTAATCACTACCTTTTTTTGTCGAGAGGAAGTATGAAATGTTTTAACTTTTTTTTTTTTTAAGGAATGAGATATCTTTAACCTTATTTACGAGACAAACAATTACCTTTTTGAAAGAAAATAAAATAAAATTACGTCATACGTACTATGGTAACATTTTTTTTAAGGTTAAATATGTTTTTAATCTTTATAAATATACCAACTTTTTCTTTTAATCCCTCTAAAATTTTCTTTCAACTTTTAGTCCTTATAAAATTTACAATCACTATTTTTGGTCAATATTTTTAAGTTAATTTTTGTAATTTTTTAATAAAATGGAGCTAAAATGTGTAGAATATTGTAAAAATCCTGCCAAAAAAATTATAATTTTTTAACAAAATATAAATTAAATATAAATTTTTAACCGCCTCAAATATAAAAATTCATATTTAATTCATGTTTTGTTAAAAAATCTAATATTTTTTATGAGAGGTTCTTATAATATTATAAACTTTTATGCATAATTTTATTCAAAAATATGAATTCTACATACGAGTTTACTTTAAAAGATGAACCAAAAATGAATATGAAAATCTTTTGAAGACTAAAAATTGAAGAAATCTTTTAAAGGGAATAAAACAAAAAGTTGACATATATGAAGATTAAAAACATAAATATTGAGTAATGATTATTTATTGAGAAATTGATGGACTATCATTTTAATACGCGTTTGGTTGGTGATCATAGGAAGGGCCAGGGTGTTCAAGTTGGATTGTTCCACCTTGATTTTCACGCAAATCAAAGAAAGAGAACAATATTTTGACCTGTTTATTTATAAAAGAAAATTAAAAATAAATGTATTTTCCAGAAGGACTAATATCACGTTGGCCAAAAGAAAAAGTATCAATAAAATATTCTTTTTTCCTCAAAAAAAGAATATTCTCAGAAGGAATGGCCCAAATTGAAGGGCAAGAAAATAGGAAAGTAACCCACCACATTCATTGACACAAATTGAACGCAACTATTTTAATAGGCGGCGGGTCGCACATTGCTGACCTAATCTTCACATTTGGTACACACATGCTGCCCTAATTTTTCGCGTTATATAGTTTTAGGTGTCACGTTCACATATATAAACCGTATTCACATTCACAATTTTTCATCTCAATTTTGCTCCGCTTCCTTTTCGTTTCACAAGTTTTCAATTAATTCGCTTCGTTTGGAAGCGGGGCATCTCCTAAGCGTTATTATTATTCTCTCAATTTTCTGCATCGCTTCTCATCATGGCTGCTAACAGATGGATTAGACCTGAGGTACATATTTTCACATTCTTTTTGTAACGGTTTCATCGGTGTGATTGCGTCGATGGACCCGTTAGATTTGATTTTAAAAATACATAATTTTGTTGTTATTATATTTTGTTTTATATATGATTCGTATACGTTTGAATTGATTGATGATTTGTTGAACAAAATCACACCTTGATTTTGTTAAAACTTTTAACCCTAGGTTTCGGTGATTTTGATTCTGTCAAATGGATCGTCAATTTAAACATACACTTTATATATTTGGTGTTCTTAGTATCTCGATATGATTGTTTTTTCATAGAACATTTTTTTTTATGTGATTGGACTACATCAAATATGTGATGTGAATTGTGATGATATCTAAATGAGTTATGTGCTGTATCATGTGAATAGGTATACCCACTTTTTGTCCCAGTTGGTGCTGCTGTTGGGATCTGCGTTATGCAACTTGTTAGAAACATAACCACCAATCCTGAAGTCAGGTATATAGATCTTTCATTATTATTTTTATTTGTTTTGTTTTTTGATTCATTCAAATTGTTCAAATCTAGTGGTTCCTCTTTTGAAATGTTGAATCTGTTGTATTTTGATGAATTATGTGTATGTTTGGGTGACATAAATTGATTTTATAAATTGATTGTGGGAAAAAAGTAGGTGAAATGGTTTACATTAATGAAAATTTGATAATTGATTTTATGTTATTCGAAAACCTATAAACTTTTAGGTATAAATACAATCGGGATTGGTACTGAAATCAATATTAGTATGCATGCCAAACATGACTAATTTGTGGTAAAACCAGTCAATTGTGATTTTAGGGGGTGTTTGGCAGTGGAACTAAACATTGGCCATTATTCTTCAAAATCTGCAGATTACTTTTTCAATTTGACCTATTTTTCATATTATATATAAACTGATATTTTGTTTTTCCGGATCCATTATTATAACTTTGCTGAAAGACCCTTATCTATGTGTAAATTAAAAATTCAAATTGTAGCTTGTTGCAAGAAATATATATTTGTTTGTTTTGAGTTGAGGTTTTTATGTTATGATCTATAATTGAATTCTTGAATTTGATTATGGTTTCAGGGTAACCAAACAGAACAGAGCTGCAGGAATTCTTGACAACCATGATGAGGGGGAGAAATATTCACAACACTTCATAAGGAGGTTTGTCCGTGGCAAGAGCACTGAGATTATGCCATCTCTCAACGGCTTCTTCTCTGATCCAAAATAAACAAACAAATGTCCAATTTTCTGTTGTTGAAATTTAATTTCTGGGATTAATATTTTTTGCTTTATGCTATTTCGAATTGAGAAGTAGGACAAAGGAATTTGACTTTTCAGATAAAGGATATTTGTTGATGTCTGAAATTTGTTGTTGGATGACATTCAATTTGTCTCGAGAATAAAGATTTATACTTACATTTGTTGGTGTTCTTCAGTTTTATTCGATTTAGTTGGTAGATTATTTCTTGCATTGCGAACAAAATAATACTTCATCAAAGCAATTTGCATATTGTTTGATCAATCGAGGTTTTCATCTACATCGTTTTACATATAATATAGAATTGGAATAGAACACGTGGACTTGTTGTGTACGTGTTATTTCGCCTCCATGGAATATTGGCAAGACCTAATTGAAAGCCTGAAACACATGGAACAAAATCACCTCTCATCACCGTAGCTCTCCATCATCAAACCTTATGATATCCACCGTGATTCAACCTCACCATAAAAATCCTTCTCTACCGCCAAAACACACTCATCTTCTGAGTCTCTATGCTTCTTTCGCTTCAACCTGATGCCAAAATTGTATATTAATTATGCTCAACATCCTTCATCTCACTTTACTTGTATCATTGTTTTGTTTATTGTTATTAGATTTGTTTGGTATAAATTCTCTCGGTTGATCCTTGTTTTTGGAAAATAAATGGGTACTGACCTTAAGCTGATGTTTGGTTCCTCTGTGATAAATTGATTTCTGCTCATTCTAGAATTAATTTTTATATTCAAATTATTTATTGTTTGAATATATTTAAACAAAAATCATTTTACGGTCAATTTTAATCAGAATCATTTTATTCAAGATCAAACATACAATTTTTCACACCACAAAACCAAACATATTCTTTTGTTGAAAACTCGGGTAAAAAAATAAATAAATCCGAAGGACCAAACATACAATTAAATTATGGTTGCACAGACTAACTCAAGAGCGCTTCATATACGTTTTTCCTAATTAAACATACATCCGGAGATAACTTTTGAAATAAACATACGTGAGGTAATTATCTTCGGGATGTATATTTAAGAATCTTAAAGATATTTGGGAACATATGGAAAAACTTTCAACTTTCAAAAGGGACGTGAGAATGACGAGCTTGAAGCGAATCTAAATACAATTCATTTTGAGCATTGAAAAACAAAGATGAAAAATTATTTTATAGTAAAGAATTTTTTTTTTAATTTGTCGACATAATTTAAATCCATTTTATTGTGTTTTTTAATATCTTCAATTGGTATCATATCTCGGTTTCTTGATTGAGCACTTTACCATTTGAATTTTGAGAGTATGGATGTATCCTGTATCCAGAAGACATTTTATTTTTGGTTTGACTTTGTGCATCACAGTAATCCTTTCTATTTCAAAAAGTTTTTTAAAACTTTGAAGGAAAATACTATATTATAAAAAGATATTGAATTTGTCAAAAGGAATGCAAAGTTGTTAGGGCAATATTCTAATTTCTAATTGATCAAGTTCACAGTTTTCTTTAACAAGAAATACTTGATTTTATGACGATTATTTTTCTTTCAAACTCATATGTTTATTTGAATTGCATTCATTGCAAAACAAATAAGCCCACTCATTCAATAATCCTCGCGGACAATGAACATGAAATTATCTTCTCTTGCAAATAATTTTTTCTTTTCAATAAACTTTTGAGCAGATCTTCACTTCTTCAATGAAAACTTCGAAGATCCAAGCGTCCCTAGTTAGAACTTGGATTATTCAAAAGATAAGAGCTAGAACAGAGAATCATAATATGGATAGGAAGTTCTAAGTTGCATCAGAAAGATTGTGTTAACTCATGTATATGTGGAAACATACCAACCAATGTAGAGCTGGTAAATTAATTTTTTTGATAGAAATGTGGAGGTCGTATAAGTTCAAGGAAGTTCCTATAGATATCATGGTCACTTACTCTAGTTGTGACTTATTCTAGTGCTGAAAATGACATGGACTATAACATCTCATATACAACCATGAAGATAATTTTGTCTATGCAAATACTCAATGGAAATACTCAAGACCTAAGAAGATCTACTAATGAGGCCATACAAAATCATATCATTCTAACGGGTCCTTTCTATCAACCTCCGTTAAGCCAAAGTTGATATGTCCGTTAAGCGAAACTCGAAACTTGAAGGACCTATCTGAAACTTTAGAAACTTAATAAATATGCAGACATGCAACACGAGTTATAAGTTAATGGCGAATCTAAGTCAAAGAATTTAGAATTCCAATTGGAACATGCAACACGAGTGTTATTAGGAGAGGCAGTGACAGATGATAGTAACAGGTAAGAAGCAGACATGAAGTTTGTGAATGGAGCCTCAACCCACAATGTTCCATATTAAGAGATGTTGGTTTTCTTTTTGAGAATGTTGCACTTAAATTAAAAAAATAAAATAAGAATTGTTTCTCAACCTATAGAACCGGTCACCGGGTAAAAGAATGGAAATAGTGGATGATGTGGCTAATTATCATTGGAGTGTGTTATAGGAGTGTGTCCCTAACATTTCTCATGTCGACGAACATCGGATTTTCTTTTCTTCAATAAACTATGCAATTAAATTTATATGGTATGTTAAGGTACCATGGTCGATGTCATGGAAAAATTTTAGTATGGTACAATACAAACGTTTGTGGCGATTAATATTATGAATTGAATCATACTATTTTTTCCATTCAACTAAACTATTCACATACATATTAGCGCTTTATATTATATTAATCGGTATGACCCATGCGACAGCACGGGTCAATGGTCTAGTAGATTCTTAAAGATGTTAATTTAACGGTTTCAAGGTATAATTGAAATTATAAAAAATTCAGTCTAAAAATATAAAAATTTGATTTTATATGAAATTTTGATTTTGTTTAAAGTTATAGTACAAAAAATTTGTGACTTCCAAATTGTAACGAAGCCAACAAACCATGTTTATCTTTTAGAATAACAACAATAATTTAACAAATATTATACATTTTTTTTAACAACAATGACAATATAACACTTATTCGAACAAAAACAATATAACATTAATATAAGAAAATTTATTTAAGGGTACAATTGGAATAATGAAATAGGCAGACTGTAACGCCCTATTTATTTATTTGATTATTTTTGTTGAGTTTAGAGTCTTTTATATGACTTATATGATTTATGTTGATAAGTGGCATGTTGTTGTGAGTTAATATTTTATTAAATGACTTTATTTTATTATTTAGTAGGATAGGTTGGAAATTAGAGTAATTAGACTTGAAGGGGGCTGAATTAGAATTAATTAGAAGTAAGTGGTGTTAATTAGAAATTTGTTGAGGTATAAAAACTAAGAGCCAGACAAAAATTAGGTTTTTACAAAGTCTTTGGGAGAAAGGAGGAGAACCAAGAGAAGAGGAGAATCAAGAGAAGGGAGAGCTAGAAATCTTGTAATCATCTAATCTAAGGTAAGGGTGAGACTATCATTCTCTAATCTTAGGTTATACAATTCTGAAATTGAATTTAACATGTAGTTGTTGTTGTTGTTTTGTGAAATTGGGAATTAGGTCATGGGGTAGAAATTTGGTTGTTAATGGTGTAGAAAGTCCATAGAATTTGTGTATAATTGATGTTCAGGTTGTAGAATCATCACATGTTGAGTTCCCTATCAAATTTGGGATTGGGGTGGATGAAAATTGGGTTTTTGGGGTGAAAAATCGTTCTTCCCGACAGAAACCTGTCACGACTCGCCATGGCGAGTAATCTGCTCGCCACGGCGAGCTACAACGTGACAGAGAGCAGTGTTTGCTCGCCATCTGCTCGCCACGGCGAGTAAGTCCGCCCACGAGGCGAGTTACCCAATAATAGTGTGTCTTTTCATGTTCTTGCGTCGTTTTCACACGTTTCTGTTTTGGATTGGCATTTGGTGTGTGCATGAAAGTCTTAGGTAATATTGTCAGTTTTTCAATGGCTTTGTTTATCATGAATAACCTTGATTGATGAATTGCTATATGAATGTATATGTTGAATTAATATAATGATTATACAATGTTGCAATTAAATGATGAATATTTATGGAATTATAATGTGGAGTTGTTGTTGCTGTTGTTGTTGTCGTTGTCGTTGATGTCGTCAATGTCGTTGAAGTTGTACGTTGTTGTTGAACAAGTTGTTGAGTCCATGCATACTCATATAAAGTTGGGGGCTCATGCCCTGTTGAATGTTTAATCATTCATACCACGTTGATTTGAGAGCCTATGCTCCACACGTTGATTTGAGAGCCTATGATTTACACGTTGATTTAAGAGCTGATGCTCTACATGTTGAAATGAGAGCCTATGCTCTAACACGTTGATTGATACCACATGCATACTGCATAGTCAAGTTGTTGCTGTGTCATTGCATTGTCGCGTCGTCGTCAAGTTGTTGAGTTGTTGTCATTGATTTATTGCCAAGTAGAAATAATTGAAGCATATGTGATGTATTATTATTGTTTAGTTGTTGTTGTTTATGTGGTTAAATTCCGTTGAAGAATTATATGCTTATTATTATTGAATGTGAATCTCACCCCTTCTGTTTGAATATCGCCTCTACGTGGGTAACGTGCAGATAACCAGGATTAGCTGCTGATGTGAGTTGACTTTCTCGTGCGTCGTCTTAGGGTCGCTCTGATACGTAACAGGATGAGGATATTTGTTTTGTTTTCCACTGTTGCATATTATTTATGAACTATGTTGTCGAACTATTTGAATTAAGATTTACATTAAAGTTGTTTATGTTGAGGCCGTAGTGCCAAGGTTGTTGAATAAAGAATTAAATTTTCTGCTGAGATGTAATTGAATTTTGACAAAGTTGTTTTAATAAATAGTAACTTTACTCTACTTATACTTCAATGTAGTGTGACATTCCGTTTTACGTTGAATACTCTGATTTATATGTATTATTTACATTGTTGGAAAAACGGAGTGTTACACAGACTAAAATCCCTATCCCTTTTATATATATAGTATAGACAATATTGTTCCTATTGTGGTGTGATATTCCTATTTCGATGGGATTTAATTTTTTAATTAAATTTTAAATAATATTATTAAAGGATAAAATAGTATAGATGAAGGGTGAAATAAGTAAGAAAAAAGACATCGTGAACCCATGTATTCTCTTTATATATAGTATATGATTGTATCTGATCAGAAGGTGACTACCGACACGTTATTTGTTAGTGGTTAATGACAGTTGTTGCAACTGGAACGACGAGGGGTGTGTACTTGCAGACACTCCAACGCTCAAGTCATAATTAAATGAGAACGGGAGCTAAGAGCGTAATGAGAATCTAGCATCGGAGATTGCTAGGAGTCCCTTTATAAAGTGTGGAGGTGCATGTCTCGTATGTAGGGCACACGTGTGGTTCGACGAGTACGGGTTCGTGGGAATCATAACCGTCAAGAGAGAGATTCATATGCACGTTTAAGAGACGTCGCAAATCGTTTGAACTGGTCTCATGTGTGTTACGAGCACCTCCTTCGCCAAGAGGGGGTGTGTTGCGAGTAAGTAGCCCAAACGCTGGATTTGGGTATGTTGATATTGAGCTAAGTAAATAGGTCTTTTAAAACATTTGCTTGGTCCATAACGGTATAAAAGATACACATGATCTAGTTTGTTACACTTTTTAAAGGACAAAAGAAAGAAAAAACTGAACCTATACTTGAATCGTGTTTGTAATATCTTTTTTAAAATTATGAATTCACTCTCAATCATTTGCATATAAAATAAAAATTTATTTAATAAAAACTCTATATTAAAGTTTATATTTTGAAAGTATTCATGAATTTTCAATATTTTATTACATCAAATTTCACATATATGTGCATAAAAAATTGTTTTTGCATATATAAATAAATAAAATTCACAACTTGTACAATTCAACTATTTAACAGATTTTTGTATATATAAGATAAAAACATTACATTAATACTAATAATTTTGATTTAATATGTATGTGTAAACATTCGACAATATTAACGATGAAATCTTCTAAAAAAATATTAAGGATGAAATTATTTTTTATAAGGGAATCACAAAAGGTGATTCTGAATCTTGACCGTTAAATAATCAAATTCAAAATAATCTTATGAATAAAAAAACAAACAAACAAAAAACGCGAAGAAAACCAAAAAGCAGAACTAGCCGTTAAGGGCGCTTCCCCTACAAGTTTCTTTCCAACTCGAATCCCTATTTTATTATCCTCTTTTCTCTCATTTTCGATTCAGTTCATTCTTCTAACTCTTCCTATTCCAACTACCAAAATTTGGCTCTCATTTCACTTGATCATGGCATCAAAGACAGTTACCAAAGACATAATCACTCTTCGTGGTTCTGCAGCAATCGTTAGCGAGTTCTTCGGTATTATCATTATTCACATTTTTTCCCCAATTTTTTTTTTCATTTTTTCTACATTTTCGTATTTTCCACTGATTATTTTTATTTTCATTCATCAGGATATGCTGCTAACAGGTTTGATTCAGCATTTTGTTTAGCGTATATTCTAGTTATGTTATTTGAAATTTCGTGATATTATTGATTAACATGTGAACTTGTTCAGCATCCTTTACAATCGCGGTGTTTATCCAGAAGAAAGCTTTGTGAAGGTGAAGAAATATGGCCTTCCGATGTTGCTTACTGAAGATGAGGGTGTTAAGTCCTTTATAACCAATTTAACTGCTCAGCTTTCTGGTAACTAACAACCCTAACCCTACTTTGTTTCTTTCTATTATTATTGTTGTTGTTGTTCTATGGTTCTCTATTTAGTCATGTGCAGAGATTGAAACAGATTTATTGTTGTGACAAATGACCTTTGTAGCACCGACAAATGACCTTTGTAGCACCTTTGTCGAACCATCACAACGCCGACATAAAATTAATTCATTTTTTAAAATTACTATTGATGTTGACATGTTAGTGTTGTGTATGGTGTGTCCGTGCTTCATTACTTATGATTTATGAAAAATTGGGAATCTTAAATATGAATAGATGTTAAGATTACTGTTTACCATTCAGTTCCTTATTCTTCTTGGGGATTTCAATACCTATTAAAATTGAGAATGAGTGGTTGTTTTGTGATTTTATTATGGAACATTGCTGATGATTAAACTATTTGAATATTGAAAAGAATGGCTTGAAGCTGGCAAGTTACAGAGGATTGTCCTTGTTATAATGAGCAAGTCCACTGGTGAAGTCCTTGAAAGGTGGAATTTCAGCATTGAGACTGATAATGAGGTTGTCGAGAAGGGCGAGTCAAGGGAGAAGAGTGACAAGGAAATCATGAGAGAGATACAGGCCATTATGAGGCAGATTGCTTCCAGTATCACCTATTTGCCATGCTTGGATGAACCTTGTATGCTGCCACTCATTGATTCTTTTTTATGTTTTTTCTTTCTTAATCTTCATTTTATATTGTTTTATCTCCTAGTTGAATTTGGCTATTTGTTTCAGGTGTGTTTGATGTGTTAGCATATACTAACACAGATGTGGAAGTTCCATTCACTTGGACTGAGAGTGATCCAAAGCTGATTGCTAATCCACAAATGGTGAAACTGCATTCGTTTGATACTAAGGTGCAATTTGGACTTACCAATTTGGTTATTTATCGACTGACATGGTTTATCCTTTGGCTATAAGTAATACTTATTTTGGTTATGCAGATTCACAAGGTTGACACACTTGTATCATACAAGAACGACGAATGGGATGAGCAGTAAAGCTTAGCCGCCTGTGTCCTTTTCTTGTCATGTTGTTCTGTTTCTGTTATTTTTTCCAAATCAAGTGGATTGTGCCAGTTGTGAATTTTCTATTCACATGGTTAGATGTGTACTGATGTGGATGTCAGATGTATTATTCCTCGCTTTTGTATGTTTTCCTTTTGGCAAGGATATCAAAAAACTTCCCTAATCTTTTCAGAATTATGGTTGATTGTACTCAGAATTATGGTTGATTGTACTCAGTTTTATGAAGTAGTGAATCATTCCTAGTATGTTAATTCAAATCTGGCTGTGGGAAGCATATCCATGTACTCAGTTTTATGAAATAGTGAATCATTCCGAGTATGATAATTCAAATCTGGCGGTGGAAGCATCCATGATCTCAAGGAATTTCCTAATCCTTTCTTAATCATGGGTATTTGGACCTATCATTCTAGCATTTAAAGGAGATACATAAAATTCTTAATCCTTTCATAATTCTGGTTGGACTAGAAAGGAGATAATAAATTTATGAATAACTCTTGTCAAAAAATAAAATGAAATATTGAATCAAGAGTGAATATTTAATTTGGTCATTAAAATGTTATGAATTAGTGAAATCTGTCTGTGTGAAAGTGTTAAAAGGAGATCATACAAAAAGCAAATCCTCCAAGAGCATGTTTTACAATTGAAACAAGAGTAAATAATAAATTTGACCATCAAACTATTACTTTCCTATGTTCTTTGAACTATATGAATCTAATAAATAGTCTCTAATTTTTTTTAAACAATCAAGTTAATCCTCAAACTATTAGTTTCTCTCCTATTTTGAAGATAACTGGGTGACAGATGAATTGAGAAGATTAAGAACTATCTATCATAAATCTATAATGACCGATATAGCCATATAGTGATATCAAATTGAAGGTTTACTCTTGAAACATTTACTACGAATTTTGGAAGCTTATTTGAGCTTATAACATGTACTTATAGTCTTGCGGTTCTGCCAGAGAGTTGTTCCGGCACTCCTTTGTTCATATCTGGTTGTGCATGCAACCATGTAAGGGGGATCTCAAGACATTTTTCCTAATCCTTTCAAAGTTCTGGTTTGTTGAATTTATCGTTTTAGTTTAATGAATTAGTGAATCACTCTGAATTATTAATTCAATTCTGATTACGAAAGCATCAAAGGAGACCATAGAAAGCAAATCTAAGAGATGTCAGATGTATCATTTGGAGTTGAAGCAATTGCTAGAAAGCTGTAAGAGCTTATTTGAACATTTTTAACCACTTTATAATAATAACTTATGTCACTAAATATAATAATAACCTGCACGTTTATAGTCATAGACTTGTAATCTTGTGCAGCCACTAAAGTCTTCTTGACAGTGCCTTGTTCTCATGATATCTCGCTCTACTCCTCTACTGCTTTGTGCCCAACCATCATCACCACTCTGCAGCATCTATCTCCTATTTTTAGAAAACTTTAGGTGCAACATCTATCGCACCTGAAGACCAATTGAATAAACATCTTTTCAATCTAGCCCAACAGAACCATGATACTCTGCGGCAAGTACTTCTGCAACTCTCTTGATTTCCCTCTCTCGCACGCATATCATTATCTCTTTTTTTCCTCAATATTCTCTTATTCATATGACTTCTGCCACAAATGCAGCATGGCAACATGTGCTCTCCACAGTTTGCTTGTATCACATTAAATTTGCACAAGTTAGCTAAAAGAATAAACTGAGCCTAACCTTCATCAAGGTGAAGAGTTTAATTTCCTACAGGCTTGTCATGGTCAATACTTCCAAACAGGTTGTGTATGGTAGAGGTTAAATTCCCAATCAATGTCCCACTCTTCTACATGAAAGTTTGATATTTTCAATCAAAGATTCCTTTTCAAGGTTTTAGTCTCCTGAAATAATTTTCTCGGGAATGCTACCTGTCCCTAATGAATTATAATCTGAAGGCATACCTTGGGGGATATATTTTACAACTAAGAAGAGTTGTTGATCGATTAAATTTGGTGTGCTTAGAATTTTGAAAAATCTGTAGTTAAACAACAATTCAACTGTGAAATCATACATTGATAAGGGATGTAACTAAATGTATGCAAATCAATCCAAATGCATACAATATGTTTGACATTTTATTACAAGGAAAACATTCAAATTGTGTAAGTACACATATCTAACAATGTAAAAGGAAAAAAAAAGCACATAAACTGAACAGATGACAAGAAATGACCCGCATATGACTACTTCCCCAAGGTTTCCACTGGGATCCCATCATGACCTTCATCTTTCGTAATATCGCCTTCATTACTGGCTTCATCAACAATAGCCCTCACAACCTCGACCTCATTACTGGCTCCATCATCAGTACCTTGAGCCTCCGCTGTGTCCCTAGTCCACCTAGCATTTCAGACCCTTCTACCCCTTCTCAGCCTTCCGCCCCTTCTCAGCATCAAGTACATCCTTACAGCTCTTGGCACCATAAACCACCAGATCGTCGACCTTCTGACCCTCACCCGACCATCCTCCCTCACTGCCCTCCTCGGCCCCCTTGCACTTCTCGCCCTCCTTTGCCCCCAAGTTACTGTGAGAAAGGCCCTTGGTCTCCTCGGCCCCCTTGCATTTCTAGCCCTCCTTTGCCCCCAAATTGCTGTGAGAAAGGCCCTTGGTCTCCTCGTCCCCCTTGCGTTTCTAGCCCTCCTTTGCCCCCAAATTGCTGTCAGAAAGTCCCTTGATCTCCTCGGTCCCCTTGCATTTCTAGCCCTCTTCCGCCCCCATGTAGCCAGCATCCTCAACCTGGGGCAAATCCTGAGTGCGAAGCCTGAGGGCCTCCTCCTCACCTCTGGTTGAGTTGGAGCTGGAACTGGAGCTTGAGCTTCAAATTCCTCTTCAAGGTCAAGCACTGGAACTGGAGCTTGAGCTTCAAATTTCTCTTCAAGGTCAAGCAATATTTCAACAACATCCCTCTCATCTTTGTTTAGCTCCTTAGCATCAACCATTTTCTAAGGTTAAGAAAAGAAATAATGTTAAAATCAAGAACTAATCAACATACATCAAAGATGCACCACTATATATACAAGATCAAATATGCACCACTATACAATAGCAAAGATGCACTAACTTATAGACTAAAGAATACTCAAAGATGCACCACTATACAATTTTGGAAACTGATGAAATCAATGTGACTCCTCAAACCAAACTTCAAAAAGCAGAGGTTACATATTCTCAGAACTACTTAAAATAGCAACGTACTGAAATTTAAGATCAAGAACTTAAACTTCAAGATCTCTGATTTTACCGAACATAAACAATGCTTAATTGTGAATTCATGTCAAAGATAGATCAAAACATTTTTAGCAACAAAATCAGTAGAATTTGATCAACAAAGTACATATGACATCTGTACAATTTTGAAACATACATTAACTGAAGAAATAAACTAAATGGTAGTTAATCACCAGAAGAAGTCCTGCTGATGATTTCAGCTTCCTTGAGTTTCTGTGTAAGAAACTGTAAGAATGAGATGGAAAGAACCTTGCTCTGTGATTTCAGCTTCCCGTAGAAGGTGCTTCAACCTGAGAAGGAAATTGAAAATAAGAAACCAATTGAGAGAGAGAGAGAGAGTATTCTAGAATGAAAAAAATGATTTGGCGGGAGAGAATGTGAAAATGTGAGCTAACAGAAACGGTTATCAGTAAAAGTTGCTCAAGTCTTTAGCATGGTTACTTGTTACACAAGCCAGCTGTATTTTGTAGATTTAACTGATAAACTAACTATAGTTAGAGTTAGTTATGATTGGTTAGGGACTTAGGGCGGTTATAGTTAGTTAGGGACTTTTCCTTCACTCACACAGTGTATGCTGGCCCAATAAGAAGTTTTTTAAGAGAGATTGAAAAGTTTCTCTAATGTTGCCACATCATAATGCTTGCATGTAAACCCTAGAGTTGCCACATAGTCAAAATGCAAGGCAAAGATGAACTCAAGTTCATTTTACATAGATAGATAGATAGAAGATAGATAGATAGATACTTACAATGCTTCTGTGTCATTCAATTCGATAAAATGTTGATTCACAAATTATCTATACTGTAAAGTTCTCTATATGTTATCAGTGAATATTTTTTAAACCATATAGAGATTTAAGCAGTAAGTTAGGCAAGCCTTAACAATGATTATTAACCAAAATATAATTGTAAAATAACTTATGCACGTTATTACTTATTTCAATGCATTTTAATGATTATGTTCTTTTCTCTTTGAAAAATTACAACGATTTTATGTTTTATGTTTTTTTGAAAGCACGATTAATGTTTTTTCTTTCAACGATTTATGTTTTATTTTTAACTGAAAGCAGCGATTTTATGTTAAATATTATTTTTCTCAGTAATCTTTTTAAATGTGTATAAAATATTTTAACAAATTATTCAACATTATAATTTATAACGTAGATAGAATACTCATAATATAAATTATATTCTGGAGGTAATTTATGAAGAAAAAAACACATTTTAACATAGAAAGAATTTTCCGAATAAAAATAAAAAACGTGGTCGTAATATTTGAGGGGAAAAACACATTAGAACATAGAACAAATTTTTTTAAAATAGAAAAAAAGTTTACCAAACAACTTTAACGTCCTTAAAAAAAACATTAACGGCTAAAACAAGTTGGGGAAAACACTAGCTTACGTATTTATTTATGTATAAGTTATTTTATAATAATATTTTGGCTGAGTTGTGCCTTGAATATGTCAAAATGTCTATTATTCCCTCAAAAAAATGTCTATTATTGTATATTTTAATTATATTCTAAATTTGTAAATCATGCTCACTTCATTATAAAATATAAGCAAAATTAATCACTTAGAGTCTTACACACTTATTAAAAAAATTAGTTGTTTACATTTACTCTTATTAATTTTATTTAAAAGCTCAACTTCATTACTTAAATTAGTTCTTATTTAATTCTATGAGAAATTGGACATTACATGAAATAAATTTTGGTATACCATCAATTTTTTTTTAGGGAGAATATTTTTTTTTTTTGAAAGGAGGGAAAATTTTTAAAATGATGAAAATTTATGAATTATTTTTTCAAAGTTAGTAAATTTAAAGAATTTTTAACGACACTTAAAATTTATGAGTTTCAAATTTCTTCCTGATTATAGTTTTTTCAAAATTTGTAAATTGGTGCCCATATTTTTCAAAAAGTTCAAACTAACCCCTATAAATTTTCAAAAATTGCTAACTGGTCCCAATTTCAATTTTTTAAAGATGACAATTCGACCCCTCAAATTGCAAAATGACCTCTCATAATTTTTAAATTGGCCACTAATATCAAGTAAAGTTTTTCATGACTCTATCCAAACAAAAATATTTTAAAATGAAGAAAATTCAATTAAATTGTCTAAAATTTTAAACTATCTAAAAAAATTCAATTATCTCATTCAAACACAGTCTTAATGTTCATCACAAAATTCTATGAAATCCACATTGCCACTCCTCCAATGAGAAGAACAAAAAAATATTGATTCATCTTTCCACGAAACTCTAATACTTCCATTAGAGATGCTCTTATAGTCTTGTGGTTTTGTTACAACTTCGTTCCAATACTCCTTTTTTCATAAATCATATTTGGTTGTGTAAGCAGCCGTGTAAGGGGGAGGTTCTCAAGACATTTACCTAATCCTTTCGTAGATTTGGTTTATTGGACTTAATTGTTTCAGTTTCACTACTAGAAAAAGCAAAATTAGTGAGGGAAATTAGTGACGGAAAAAATGAAATTCCTCACAAATTCCTTAGTCGCAAAATTTAGTGACGGAATAAGAGAGGGATTTCATGTTTTCCCTCACTAATTTTTGTTTTTTTAGTAGTGTTTTATGAGTTATTGAATCACTCTTGAGCATGTTAATTCAATTCTGATTCTGAAAACGTCAAAAGGAGTTCATAAAAGCAAATCTCTAGGAGATGTATGGTTCGGAATTGAAGGAATAGTTAGAAAGCTAGAAGAGCTTATTTGAACAATCGTAACCACTTATTATAGTAAATAACTCATGTCACTTAATATGATTACCTTTTTTTTAGGAACTTAATATAATTACTTGTGATGTGATGGTTATGGACTATCATATTGACAGACAGTGCCTTGTTCTCACGATGTCTCGCTCTACTCCTCTGCTGCTTTGTGCCTCGACCGTCGCAACAGGTGGGTAAAGCAAACTCTCCACAGTCTTGTATCACATCTTGCATTCCTTCATCTAAAGTTTCCAGGATTGAATTTTTATGACAAAATGTTCGTCTGATTATGGTTAACAATTATGATGGTTCAAAAGATTCCGGCTTGAGCAACGTGCCAGAAAAAGAATATGCCACTATCCTGGAGAACTTCACCAGCAGCAGAAGTAACAATTGAAAATTATCCCATAGAGTATATTGACAATAATTCTTTTTCTCACTGTCAATGCATATTTACACAAGGCAAAAGAACTTGTTCATTCTCCTATTATAGACTAATTATAAACAGCATCATCAAACTAAACAAATACAGTTTCAGGTTAATGCTGCACATATATATTGTCAAAGATCCTCACAGTTCCCTCCACTTCTCTAGACATTTGATGCAAATATTTGAAGATTGTTCATGCCATGCACCTGCCCTCAACTCACGCCTCGGTATATGGCACCAGGCCGAAGATCATCCATATTGTCAATATTCCTATAACCATCAAATTCTCTTAGACCTGTCCAAGCCCGACGTGCCAGAAAATCACGGTAATCATCCTCGGTATAAAATATCTTCTCTTCAGTATGCACAGGGATATGGTCAGACTCGTCATATAGGCATACTTTGATGGCCATTCCTGCAAATGATAATATATTGTTACGTCAACAGAAATGGTGCACAAAATACGGTTTGGCTGAAATGCAGTGTATGCCCTAAATGTAAGGGGTCAACAAACTCAAATCTCAGTACATGAACTTTAAACAACAGTTAAACTCCTAGACATTAAAAGTAAAATAAACCATGAAATTTGGACAAGTTAGCTGAAAGAAGAAACTGAGCCCAACCTTCATCAAGGTGAAGAGTGTAATTTCCAATAGGCATGTCACGGTCAATGCTTCTGATAATCTGTTCCTCATCCTCCAACCAAAATGCACGTTTAGTTCTCAACCTAAAAGCGGCCCTAATTGCCTCCTTTATGGCTTCCGGAGTGCCATCAATACCTATCCGTCTTGTATAATCACCCCATTTGACTGATATAACCCTTCCACAGCAAGACTGACTTTCCCCACCTGCCATAAAAGTAAGAACCAGTATCAGAAATAAGAAAGCAGTTAACCTAAGAAGAAGAAAAAATGAACCAGTCCTTTACATAGCATAGCTTACCATTTCCGGGAGTTTCTCTCCAATTCCAAGGAGGGACTCCGCTTGCTGCAACATCTGCTGCGGCAATGGCAAGAGGATGCCCATCATGATCCAAACTTCTCTCAAGATTGAGTGTTGGTCTTCCAGAAGCTAATTGCCAAGTATTTGAGAATGATGAGAAACATGAAGGAACTTTTACTTTGGAAAGAATGAATGCCTAAACATCAAAACGATATCCCACATATATCTAAATCCTTTAAATACAACCCCCTTCCCTAAACACTACTACTGGACATTTTAATTAAGATAAACTGATGGATGATTACAACAAGCAGCAACAATACTTTTTTCTACTATTTAAAGAAATAGTTACCAGCCAGACATGAGCTGAATGACTTCCTAGTAAGAGCATCCACAATGGTAGTTCCCTAACAAGGACTCCATTAATGGACCCCACGTGACACATCATTTATTTATAATTTTTTAATAAAAGTATCTATTAAGGACTCAATGACTCCAATGGCAATACACTAATAAGGACTCCAATGAAAAGTACTTAAATATGTCTCACTATCTTTACATCATTAAACAAAAATAATTTACCTATTACTCTTTTTTACAAGTGGACCAAGTAGTACACATTTTATTACTCATTTATGCAAGTGGGACCAAGTAGTACACATTTTATTACTTTTTTAAACGTGGGACCCGTTAGTTACCCAGGAGAGAGAGGGTCCTTATATAGTTGCCCGTTCCTTAACGGGGACTCATTTTTTCTTC